>Ga0075111_1000143_pt1 | contig 35186 bp, 35 predicted proteins | sample AntAceMetag02UKK_FD_69787 | JGI IMG/M metagenome (GOLD analysis project Ga0075111, IMG submission 69787) | Saline lake microbial communities from Ace Lake, Antarctica - Antarctic Ace Lake Metagenome 02UKK | ecosystem: Environmental > Aquatic > Non-marine Saline and Alkaline > Saline | place... | reverse complement strand
GACTAAATACACTGTTTTGATATTTCATTAATTTGGCCTCCCTTAATATGTTTTTTCCCAAATTAATATTATTACGGAGGCCTCTTTTATTCCATTCTCAATTTAGACCGGACACTAGTGCTGAAGGACAACAACTTATGAATAAATTACGATACTTTTTATTGGGCTTAATCTACTTTCCATTTGCAATAGTATGGGCTCTAAGCTACGGGATAATTGCCGGTGTGTATTTTAAAATTATTGCAAACTGGGAAGATTTTCTTGTCATTAGCAATAAAGAAATCCGCCAATGGAAACGATACTCTAAACGCGCCTATGAACAATATATAAATGCAAAAGTGTCTGAAAAAAAGGCAAAAGCATATGAGATACCTCATATACGAGAATCTATTAAAGCAGAGAATTCTCATCAACCATTTCCAACATACAATATCTTTATAAATTTTATTGTGGCAATAATTCTGCTGCCATTTAGGGCATTAACCGGATTAGTAGAAGGCCCGTTAATTGTATTTAAAGACGCAAAAACATTCTGGAACATCAAAATAAAGAAGATTGATCCACAAAAATACTATCAAGAACTATTAGTAAATCAAGAAAAAAAGGGGTGATCAAATGAATAAGGAATTAATACTTGTTGTTGAAGACCATATAAAACAGAATAAAATACTCTGCGATATTGTGGAAGGATTAGGATACACCGCTATTGCTTCATTTAACGGAGTTGAGGCATTTGAGCAACTTCGGAACCATCGCCGAGGATTAGGATTTCTATCGAATAAAATTTCATGTATTTTACTTGATTGGAATATGCCTGAAATGAATGGCGAACAGTTTATCAAAATTTTAAGAAAAGAAGAGCACCGCCATACTTTTAGAAAATATCTCCCAGTTGTTATCGTCAGCGCATATGACGAGGAAGAAAAAAAGGAATTGGCTGCTGATAGTTATTTTGGCATGGCATCCGCCTATATTACAAAACCATATAAAAAATCTGAAATTGATAACATACTAAACAGAATAATTCGACAAAATGATAGCGAAACACTAATAGAAATGAATCGAGAAAATTTGCTAAAAAAATCACCGGCACAGGAAGAACCCGATGAAAAAAAATTAAAAATTCTAAAAGAATTTAGTTCTGGAGTAAATACAGAAGAGACATTGACTTATATCAGTACACTTAAGGAACAAATCACCTTTGACTACAATACATGTTTGCTATCGGGAAATTATGACAATCAACGGTTAGAGTTTCTTCAAAAACTCAAAATTCTTTGTGATGAAGAACATAAGAATGTTCAAATGAATTTAAAATACGAATAAAAAAAACTATGAACGAATTGGTAGCCGAATGGTAAAGGTAGTACCATCCCCTTCTTCTGAGATGAAACTGACATGACCTTGATGTTCTTCTATAATTCGATTCACAATCGTTAGCCCCCATCCACGCCCCCCCGAATCATTACCAAATTCTGTCTGATTCCCACTGATATAAGGTTGCCATACTTTAGATTTCATATCGGCTGCTATTCCACACCCAGTATCAGAAAACTCGATATAGATATCTGAACCTTTCAAGTTTGTTTTAATCGATACAACGCCCCCTTCCGGCATTGCGTCCCTGGCGTTTGACATAAGGTTAGTAAAAACCATTTGAATATCTCTAAAAACACCCAGCGTTTGGGGGAGCTGGGATAGCTCTTGTTTCACGTCATAACCACTAGCCGGCATTAATTTCAAAGAAGCGGTAATAGCATCGTTGATATCAATCATACACTCAATTCGTTCGTCCAATTCATCTGTTTTTGATAAGCGCAATGTTTCCTTAACAATATCTAGCGCATTATCTATTTCTTCAAATATTTCTTTCTTAATCGATTCTTGCTCCGGATTAATATCCAATGAATCGGTTAAATGCATTATACAGTTTAGCGGCGTTCGAAGCTCATGAGAAAACTGTCGATGCACATGCCCAACCGATTCGTTTTTCTTTGACCTTAGTATCTGAACTTCTGCATCGTGTAATTTCTTCTGATTGGCTAGAAATTTTTTCTCAATTTTTTCGTATGGCGTCAGTTTGTAAAGTATTGCGGAAACAAAGGTCTTAATTTGATTTATAAAATCATAGTCCTTCTGAACATAGGCCTTCTGAGAACTTCTTTTTCCTAATACGATAATCCCCTCTAATATTTCTGGAGATGATAATGGTAATAAAATGCATTGTTTATTTGTTTTATACCCAATTTTTCTCAATATACTTTGAACATCTACTTCTAGCGAATCAAATAATACATAACCAGGACTTTTCGATAAAAAACTGATTAAGGCGGTATCTTTTTCTATCTGGATACTGGCTTCGGTTTCACTATCAATTAATATGTAGTGGCTAAGAACATTAGATTCATCTCTCACTGCGACAATAATACTAGTGCGCTCCAATTCGAATGCTTCTGACAAGGCATCTTCAATACTGCTTATGATCGTTCTGCGGTTTGCTTCCTCCGAAATTTTTTCAGATAGTACATTAATTACTTTATCGCTCTCGTACTGACCACGAATAAACTTTCGTTTTGCTGTTGTTACTAAAAAGTTGCTAAGCGGGATGGCCGTAAACGCCCAAAAAAGTGACAACGCCATTACTGCTAAAATTTGAAATACTTTTAAATCCGCTAAACCTAAATACGCCAAAACCGTTGAGAGAATTATTGCTGTAATGACTATACCGTATGAAACCGTTTTTGTTATCGCCATACGAATGTCCATGAGTTCATGTTTAGTAATAGCATAGAATACTACAAGCGGATACAGAATCATTATTGGCACTCCAAAAGGGTAAACTGGGATATCAAATACTAAAGGAAATGTAGTTGAGGATGGCAAAAATCCGATTAAAGACGCTAACATCAAGTAGAGTACTCTAGTTTTAATTGGTCCTTCTGCCTTATTAAAAAATTTAAAAAGGATAATATGCGAATATATAAGTACTAGTGTATACGAAAAGGAGAACACATTATAAAAATACCCCCCAGGACTCTCATAAAAATGGAAAATAAGTTTTGGGCTTAAATCCGCGATAAAATTATTAGTAAAAACAGAAAAAAATAATATGAAGAAAAATACAGCTAATCCATAAGCGACTAGCTTATTAACCCTTACTTTAAGATTTGACCAGCAGAATAACAAAAAAATGTATGGCATCCATACAGATCCAAGATATGAAAATCTTGTCCAGAATAATGCAGTTGATTTCAAATCAACAACATTCATCATTGCTCTTCCAAATGCCCAAACAGTAATCGTCATAAAAAGTAAAAAAGCAAAGATATTAACTTTTTTGTCTTTAACTCTAATAAGAATCATGATCCCAAACAAAAGGCTTGAGGTAGCAACAAGACTCATTGAAATCGTATATAAAATATTCAATTTATTTTAAAAAGCGACTAGCTATAGGTATTATTTGTTCTTCAGAACCTTTTATTAGGCCCCAATCCCCACCAAAATCACCATATTTTAGAATATGCCCCGAGTCCTGGAAACCAAAAACATCTTTAAAAAACCCCCCACTTTTCGGTTCTTTCATGTCATATGTTGTGAAAACAATGTTGTTTTCATTCTGTTCAATACAATGTCGTATAATATTCTTTGTTAGTTCTTTATATGCCTTTGCTCCAGTCAAGCTATTTACAAAAGGAGAAAATATTTCACCGTAACTGTAGTCCTCAGGCTTTTCCAAAACTATTGCGTTTGTCGTCCCTTTAATCTTGGCAAGCATACAAGGCAAAGGATGTTTTGGTAAATACCAAGAGTATCTTAAAAAACTAACAATTTCATTTGTTTCTTTTCTGAAACAGTAGAAAAAATCGGAATATGGTATAAACAAACTATCGATAGAAAAATTAAAATTATATTTAGTTAATAAACTCTTTGCAAAATCTTGTATTAATCCAATCTCTTTCATGTCATTAGCCTCTTTAAAAATCAGACGATCTCTATCAAAAGCGTATTCCATTAAATTTCTTTTAACAGCGTGTATTTCATTATTAATTTGTTTAGAAATCTTAAAGTTAGTACACCTAACAAATCTATTAATTATTTTATTATTATGATTAATATTGATTGGAACGATTATAGCAGCGCCTTCTTCTGATAGACATGACCAGCTATATCGCAACACAGACAATGGATTATTTTCTAACAGGTTCATTTTCTTCAATCCAAAGAAATCTAGATCAAAAGCTGTTTCATATTTTTGATACTCAGAAAAATCGATTAAAACAAGAACGTTTTTTCTTTTATTTTTTATAATTTTATTGTTTATTTCAAGGAATCTATTATCCTCGATATTGCTATCAATCTTTTTTATAAACTTCTTAATATGTTCAGAAGTAATAATTAACAAATCTCGATATTTCCTGTTCACTTTGTCTAGAATTAACTCAGTGTTTAAAACTCGATAATAATTTTCCTCAGAAATATTTGGAATTACAGTAATTGATTCATCTGGATTATTTTTATTTAAAATATTATCTTGTGGCGGAAGCTCTATTTTCGTTGAAGCTTTTTGTTTTCCCATGCGTTTTCCCCTATATTAGATATTTACTAATATATCGTACTATTTATTAAAAAATTGCACTTAATACACCTATTATACTCCTAAAATACAAATTTTGTAGTTAATCGCAATTTTAGGGGGGAAATACTCTATTAAAAATATGAGTCGAGCTATTAAAATTGATAAAATAACACTCATTCGTATGACATGATTTATGAATAATGTCGGTTATCATGAAATGGGCTAAGTTGCTCATAATGGCGAAAATCCCTAAGGAGGTGAGCTATAACACTTTGGCATAAGTGCTCTTTAAAATTCGATATTTGCCCAATATATATTTTTCACAAAACCTGGCAATAGTATGTTTTTATTGCAATTTGTAATTAAACACGCAATTTCTTCCGAATTTGATAGTTCTAACCAGTATTTAAGATTTTTATAAAATTGTGGTTTTATAGTAGATGACAATTTTATTTCAATCGGGATTATTTTACCATCATGACTAAGGAGTAAATCTACTTCGATACCACTTTGAGACCTCCAATAATAGAGTTCTGGTTTCTTCCCTAAAGCATATTTTTGCTTTAATATTTCGGAGATAACTGCTGTTTCATATATTGCCCCAGCCATCGGACCATTTAACAGAAACGTAATGTTTTTTATCCCAACCAAATAATTAACTAGTCCCAAATCATAAAAATAAATTTTAGGTGCCTTTGTTATACGTTTTCCATAATTATTAAAATATGGCGGTAGCAAAAAAAGAATATAACTCGCTTCTAATACTGAAACCCATTTTTTTATTGTATTTACACTCACGCCAATAGAACCAGAAATTTCAGAATAATTTAAAACCTGTCCTGTTCGAGCTGCTAACAATCTTAAACATTGTTCAAAGTCTCTTAAATTTCCTATATCAAGTATCATTTTAACATCACGATCAAGGTATGTTTGCAAATAACTTGAATACCATATTTCAGAATCAACCTTCGGATTAGTAATTATTTCTGGATAAGAACTGTTCAATAACCATTTTTCTAGATCCGTTATATTTGATTCCATAATAGAAAAAGTGGGTAGACCTAAAATTGCAGCTCTGCCTGCTAAAGATTCAGAAATGTTCTTCATAACAGAAAACTGCTGTGAACCCGTAATATACCACTGACCAGGCATCCGATCTTCATCAATTAGTATCTTTATGTAATTTGAAACTTCTGGATAATATTGAATTTCATCAATGATACAAGGTTTCTTTATACTTTTCAAATAACTGTATGGATCATCAAGCAATAAAGCACGTTGCTGTGGATCATCCAATTTAATAATCCCTGGATCTTTGTTTTTTAAAAACTCCTCAAGGAGAGTACTTTTTCCTGATTGTCTTGGCCCTGTGATAACAACTGCTGGGAATGATTTTTCTGCTTTTTTAATAGCATTCTCTAAAAGACGAATAATATACATATTGACTATTTTGCATTATCACTGCATATATGTCAAGTTTTTTGCTGAAAGAAATCCACCACATTTTGAAATTCTTATATTAAAACTTACTTTTTCATAATCAACAATATTAAGAATTTTTTCTATACTTTCAATATCTGTAAACGACTCATCTAATATTACTGGAATGTTATATTTTCCCCATTCACTAACCTTTTTATTTGCTGCATTTAAATCCCAGCCACAATTAACATCGACTCTTATATTTGCATCGGAACCGAGTATTTTTCTAGCAATAGCAAGATATTTAGAATCATTCGTTTGCCCAACTTTAACTTTAATATATTTAATATTCATCTTACTAGCTAACTCTAAGAAGTATATATACTTCTCTCCTTTCAAAAATGGGATTACTGCACTATAAACAAACTCATTATTTGATCTCCCAATTATCGACGAAAGCGGTTGCTGTTTATTTTTTAATTTAAGTTTAGAAACGAAGCATTTAATGTCTTCAATTGAACTAATTAGACTTACTTGTTCTAATTTTATATTTTTTAAAAAATTGTAATTATCGATTAACGTACTTCCTGAAACATAAGATCTTGGAGCACATTCGCCGAAACCTATATTGTCATCAGATATAGTTACTTTAACAACAATTGAATCACTATACTCTCTTTGAAATAAGCTATGGCTGAAAGTAAATTTGAGAAGTATTTTAACTATAAAAACTTCTAAACTTTTAATCGGCATACTATCAGCTTTTCGAATACTTTAAATCACATAATTCTGACCATTGGTAACATTGTTCTGGTTTTCTAAGTATTTGGGGTTCAAGCAACTTTATTGAACTTTTAAAAATATGAGTGGAGCTATTAAAATTGATCCAAATAGAAAACATAAAAAATGGGTACAAGTTTTAATATAATATTTACGTTATTATAATATAGAGTATGTAATGTAATAAAGAAAAAATAAAGCAAAAGGGACATTATAATGACGGACTTAAATGTAACTGTAAACGGAGCAGCCTTAACAATAAATAGTACCGATAATATACTGGATGAATCAGAATTACTGACCGCTATAAATGAGTATAATGCAGAGGATGCAAATACCAGTAATCCGATAGGTGGCAGCCTAACTCTTTCATATTCCAGTAATGAAATGAGCTTGGATTCAACAATAACAGATGGCGATATTAATGGCTCAACTATTACATCAACAGATAGCTATAGTAGTTCAAGTGTATCCATATATACAAGTGCTGTTGACACCACTACTTCTTCTGCAGTGAGCTCTTTACCGACTGATCCGGCAGAATTTCTGGCTTTATATGAGTCTGTAAAAGGAACGTCTCAAGAAGATGTTATTTTCTCAAAGGAAGAGTTGAATCTCTTATCAGACGATTTTTATACTGAACTAGGGCTCTATAATGTCACAATCATAAATGATCAAGGGCCTGACAGATTTGATAGGACTGAAGTAAATATAGACTCCATCATTGACAAGTTTTGCCCACAGGAAAAGTATAACTACCATACTTCACATGCCGAAGAAATGGGACTTCTTGCTAACAACTGGCACCATTGGCAAAGAAGCTACGATGCTACTGATCTTGCCAATGAACAGGCAAAGATTGCTGTGGCTTATACAGAACTATATGACACAGCCGTTCCAACCGTTGAAATACCCACGGATATTGTCTGGACAAATGCAGATGGAGTTGAACTTTCAGATGAAAACTGGAGTATGGATTCGAGTGTTACAGCACTCATAGATGCGCTAGACACTTCAGATGACAAACAACCTGATATATCTGCAGCTCAAACTGCCGTTAGTCAGCTTAAAACCGAAGGGAAATTAGAAGCTATAGGCGGTGCTTTATCAACTCTTTTTACAATGCTAACCCCCGAAGAATGGGGAAGCACCTATGACGATCTACCGTTATCATTTTTCTCAGCCATTGGTTCTGGAGCTGCAAGATCTATGCTGCCAGATCCACAACACGGTGATACAAGAACCAAAACCAACAGCCGATATGATACATATGGTGATTCTGCAAACTATAAACAGGCATATATTTACAATAGTGCGTTTATCCAGGAATGCATAGACCACTATAATTCTGATCCAGCAAATGCCGCAAGATAAGCGACATTATCGCAGGGATTAAGACCACCAAAAAAACACATTCCAAAAGAAATACATTGACTTTCGGCTACTAAAACTTTAAAATTTTATATACTTAAAGAGTGGAATGAAAGGAGTTTATCATGAGTAATAATAATCACAATGGCTTGTATTTTATAATTGGTGCTTTAGTCGGTTGTATCGGAGGAATTTTATATGCTCCTAAACCAGGGAAAGAAACACGAGAATCTATTAAAAAAACAATTGATGAACACCAAGATTCAATTGATACAGCAAAAGAATCTGCTGAAGATTTAATTCACAAAACTAAAAGTCAAATCGAAGAATTAATCGATAATGTTTCAGAAAGTATTGAAGCTAAGATTAATAAAAAAGCTGAAGAGACAGAAAAGAAATAGAAGATTAAATGGAACTAACTATTCAAATTCTGACCATCATCGTTGATGTACTAATTATCATTTTTGTTTTATTCCTTATTACGCTTGCTGGTACTTCGATAGCACTAATGAAAAAATTATCCACTTTTGTTGATAATTTAAGCGATATGAAGTTCTGGTTTTCCCTGATTAAGAAGATTCCATCTTCAATGAAAAAAAAGAAATAGCATAGATATGCTAACTGCTTCTGAAATTAGACAAAAATTCATAGAATACTTTAAAGAAAATGGTCATAGTTTTCAAAAAAGTGCATCCTTAATACCTGAAGACAAAACAGTTCTCTTAACTATTGCAGGAATGATCCCATTTAAACCCTACTTTATGGGCAAAGAAACACCGCCATTTAAGCGGGCTACTTCTGCACAGAAATGTATTCGTACTAACGATATTGATAATGTAGGACAAACACCTCGTCATCATACTTTTTTTGAAATGCTTGGAAACTTCTCATTTGGTGATTATTTTAAAAAGGAAGCGATCTATTATTCCTGGGATTTTTTAACACATGTTTTAGGGATACAAAAAGAAAAACTATTTGTTTCTATCTTTAAAGACGATGATGAATCAGGTGCTTTGTGGCTATCCGAAACTGATATTACGAGTGACCGCATTATTCGTTTAGGTGAAAAAGACAATTTTTGGGAAGCGGGTCATACCGGTCCATGTGGTCCATGTTCTGAAATTTATTATGATAACGGTGCTGATCCACAATGCACTGATAAAAACTGTGCGCCAGGTTGTGACTGCAATCGATTTGTTGAAGTATGGAACCTGGTCTTTATGCAATACAATAAAGACGACAAGGGTAATTTAAGTCCATTACCAATGCAAAATATCGATACTGGCATGGGGCTTGAACGTATTACATCTGTCTTACAAAATGTGAAATCAAACTTTGAAACTGATCTATTCACACCGATTACCCACAAAATCGCATCAATTGCAGGCCTTATTTATGTACCTTCCGCTAATTTTTCAATATCACTTCATGTTATCGCCGATCATATACGAGCAGCTACCTTTATGATCGGAGATGGCATATATCCAAGTAATGATGGACGCGGATATATACTTAAAAAAATACTTCGACGCGCCATGCGTCACGGCAAATTATTAAATATTAACAAAAAGTTTGTTAGTACTATAGTAGACGTTGTTATTAAAGAATATGGACATTTTTACACTGAACTGAAGGATAAAGAAAAAATAATTTTAGAAATTATCGAAACGGAAGAAAAGAATTTTAGTAAAACACTAGCAACTGGATTAGTGATGCTTGAAGATATTATCAAAATCAAAAAATTTGTATCTGGTGAAGACGCATTTAAACTTTGGGATACTTTTGGGTTTCCACTTGAATTAACAATTGAAATTGCTGAAGAAAAAAATATTAAAGTAGATACTACAACCTTTTCCAAATTGATGGAAGAACAGAAAGAACGTGCCAGATCTAGTTCCGAGTTTTATATCGATGGTGAGAAGCCAGGTGGGGGAGAAGCAATAATTGCGAAGAATGATACTGAAAAATTAGAAATGGCTCGTAACCATAGTGCAACGCATATACTTCAATCTGCACTACAAGAAGTATTAGGAACACATGTTGCCCAATCGGGTTCGCTGGTTTCCCCAAAACGTTTACGATTTGATTTCACTAATCCTAAAGGACTTAATGACGAGCAAATACAAAAAGTTGAAGATATCGTAAACGACTATATATTGGAAAATGTTGAAGTTGAAAAAAGTTTCATGGCCTATGATGATGCAATAGCAACCGGCGCAATGGCTTTATTTACTGGAAAATATGACACAGAAGTACGAGTCGTTAAAATGGGCAACTTCTCGACCGAACTTTGTGGCGGAACTCATGTTGAGCGAACAGGTGATATTGGTTTATTCAAAATTGTAAGCGAGTCATCTATTAGTAGTGGCATTAGACGTATCGAAGCACTAACTGGTAATGGGGCACTTGTTTATGTTAATAAGAAAGTTAATATTCTCAACTCAATCGCTCAACAGTTTAAAATTAAACCAGAAAATGTGATAGAGAAAGTAGCATCTCTACAAAATGAGATTAAAGATCAATCGAAACAAATTAAGCAGCTACAACAAAAGGAACAAACAATATTAGCAAAAGAACTCATTAGGCAAAAGAAAACAATTGGTAATACAGAATTTATCGTCAGCAAAGTAAATCAAAAGTATATGATTGGCGACTTAAAAAAATTGAGCGATTTGGTAAAAACAGAAATCAATGGAATTAGCTGTATTTGTAGTACTAGCCAAGATCAGTTTATTGCCGTTATTACTTGTAGCAATGAGATCGTTAAAAGTAAGAAAATCGGTGCAGGCGCATTAGTTAAAGAATTGACAGCAACAACAGGGGGAAAAGGTGGTGGATCACCATTTATGGCTCAAGCAATATGGGATGCTTCAGAAGCCAACAGCATATATACAAGACTGGAAGACACCATCAATAAAGTATTATCTTGAAAACTCTCGGCATTGATTACGGAACTAAAAATATTGGCTTAAGCCTTTCGGATCCATTAAACTCTATGGCGTTTCCATATGATAAGATTGCACCTGAATTGTTTTTCTCAAAGATAGAAAATATTATTATAGACGAAGATGTTTCTCGAATTGTTCTCGGTAAACCGATGAATATGAAGGGGCAAAATACTAAAATGACTGAAACCGTAATTGAGTTTAAAACGAACCTAGAAACAATCGTTAATGTTCCTGTTTTTTTTCAGGATGAACGGCTCACTTCAATGCAAGTAGATAAAAATTTACAGGCATTGGGTATGAATACAAAAAAACGACGGCAGGTAAAAGATGCACTTGAAGCGACACAAATTTTACAACAGTATCTGGATACAGAAAATGCAAAAAATTAAAGTAGCACTATTACTCTTATTATTATCAATGTCTACTAGTTTCTCCCGTGAAATTATAGTACCTATTCAAAAAGGTGCATCGGCATACGCTATAACAAAACAGCTAAAAGATATGGGTATTATTGATAGCGAATTTCTATTTAAACTGAAACTGAAACTAATGAAGCGTGAATCTAGTTTTCATTACGGAAATTATGAAATTGATCCAGATGTTTCAATGAAGGGAATTATTCTTCAACTGCAGGACCGGAAGAACTTAGCAATGATACAAATAACGATCCCTGAAGGCTACAATTTATACAAGATAGATAAAATCCTTTCAGAGGCTGGGTTAATAGAAGAAAATGAGTTCTATACATTCACAACAAGTCCATCCAAATTTAATTCACTGGCAAAGAAAGTGCCTTATTTGAACCTAGAAGAAAATATACCAAGACTCGAAGGATTCCTTTTCCCTGACACCTATACATTTGAATATGATACGAGTATCAAAAAAATAGTCGAAACAATGCTAAATAATTTTCAAAAAAAAGCAATTCCCATCTATGAAGATGCAATCAAAAACAAAACTCGTCCTATACGATTAGGCAAAGTACTCAGTTTCTATAACATTATTTCACTTGCAGCACTTATAGAAAATGAAGCAGTTGTCGATAGTGAACGACGATTAATTGCATCTGTTTACATGAACCGAATGAATAAACGAATGATACTTGGAGCATGTCCAACTGTCTTATATGCCAGGCTTCTCAAAGGGCTACCATGGAAGGACACACTGTCTTACAAAGACACTGAGATAGACAGTGATTATAATACATATCGAAATTCAGGTTTACCACCATCCCCTATTAGCAGCCCTGGATTAGAATCGATTAAGGCCGCAATGAATCCACTAAAATCAGGCTATCTCTTTTTTGTATCAAAACGTGATGGGACTCATCGTTTTACAAAAACAGAACGGGAACATTTAAACTGGTCTAGGAAATATAGTAAGCTAGATAATTAATTATTTGCGAGATAAATCGTCGTATATTTTTAAAATGCGCTGCATAAGCATATCATTTGTAAACGTTTTGCGAACCCGTTGTTCAGCATAATCACCCATTTTATCTCGTAATTCCTTATCAGATAGTAGTGTATTTATCGCCTTGGCTAATTCATCACTACTTTTTGGTGATACGACAAAACCTGTTTTGTTATGCTCATTCACAAAAGGGACACCTGTTGGTAAATCTGTCGAAACCACTGGTTTCCCACAAATCATCGACTCTAGCTGAACAATACCGAATGCCTCACTTCTTGCAATAGAAGGTAATACAAACACATCGCATAGATGATAATAATAAACCAATTTCTCAAATTCTAATGGCGGCAAAATTGTAACTTTACTGGAGATTTTCTCTTTTTTAATTTGTTCTTCTATCTCAGGCAAGAGATATCCATCCCCAATCATTATCAGATGACCATCAATATCTTTCACTGCATCAAGCAGATATTTGACTCCTTTGTAATAGGTAAAACGTCCGACATAAAGTACTATTTTATCCCCATATTTTTCTCGTTCACTTCTCAATGATTCACTCTTATCTTTTGGAAATTCATATAAATCAGGATTAATCCCCAAGGGGACGACTACTGTTTTATTCTTATACTCTTGAAGAAATAACGAATTTTTCACCATATTAGGAGAGGTTGTTAGAATCACATCTGCTTTTTTCAAAATTATATTCAGAATTGGTTTATAAAAAAACATAATCGTTTTTTGCTTAATAATATCACTATGCCACATAAGCACCAATTTACCCTTTGGCCGACTCCATAAATAAGAAACAACCGCCAATGGATTCGGCAAATGGATATGAATAATATCCGCTTTAAATTTTTTTAGATTATTGGCAAAAGCCAAACTTATCGGCATCGAGAACAATAGTACTTTTTTGAACAATAAGCATACAATATTAGCTAACTTTGTTACCTTTACACCGTTTATTGTTTCTTCAACATTTTGATACTTATCATTACAAACCAAGACATTGAGATTGATATGGGGTTGGCACACCAACTTCTCGCTAAGATCCTTTACATGGGTCTCTACACCACCGATCCATGGATGGTAAAGTTTGTTTACTTGGAGTATTTTTAACTTTTCCGGCATTATTTTTCTCTTTTAATCTATTTTATTACCACATCTTTATCATAATCTACACGAACAATACTTCCAAGTCCAATTTCAGCTAAGGGGATTTTTAGTGCCATATACATAATTTACGGAATACTTTGTGTTTAATATTTATACACTTCTAAAGAATATCTGAAACAAAAACAAATTCGATTCCGTCGTTTACCATCTTAGGCATTTCAGTAAATAGAACCTCCAGAGTAAATTGTCGTTGGATATGACCAATTGCAAGAACTGTACCATTCTTAATAGCCAGTTTTTTTACCTTTTCTAATTTCTGTTTAATATACTCAGGATCATCAGTTCCATCAATAAATACTTCGTTATAAGCAGTTTTTATTTTGTTTTGTTTAGCAACTTCATAACCAACTGATTTAGCTGTAGTCATACTATCAACAAAATACATTTTATTTCTAGCAACCCATTTCACAACACTTTGCATCATATTACGTGAGGCTGTTATACTTGACCCCATATGATTATTCAAACCCTTAATAATACCCCGCCCATCAACAGCCGTTAATGCCTGATCTAATAACTTCCGGATCTCTTTCTCGTTTTGACCATCTCGTATCATGTATTGATATTTCAAATTTTTAAGTTCGTGACTTTCTCGGTCACCATTTTTAAGACATGGCTCCATAGGCATATGAAGTAACAGCTCATATTTTTTGATATCTGCATATGATTGGACTAATTCCTTACTATCTTTAAACCCAGGAACAACCGCTAGATTTAATTTATATGGAATTTTCTCCATTAAAAAATAACGCATAGTTTTAACTCCGATATCATCAATAATAATTGCAACAGTCGCTTTTGTTTTGTTTGGAACAACTGGATCAACCTTTTTTTCATTCTTTACAGAAGAAGGGGCCTCCTTTTGGGGAGGATTAATCATCCCATCGTCCATGCGTTGTGTTGGGCTTTTTTCGTTAAGTTTCGGTTTTAATTTCTGTTTATATTTTTGAGAATCACTTGTTTCGGGTATTTGTTCTTCTTGGCTAGAATCTACATACTTTTCGATATTACGTTCAATTTGAATATACTTTATTCCAAAAAAGATTAAATTAATTACAAGAAGGACAAGAAACGCGACAAGTAGTTTTGTCTTCATAAACTATTAATAATTTCGATAGCTTTCTGTAACTGATGATCGGTTTCAATGGAATATTTATATGTATTATTCCGAATGGCCTCAACATCTTTCGACGGCACATGTACCTCGATATCTGCTTTTAAGCCAATCTCATGAATATTATCACCATTTGGAGTAAGATACTTTGCAATAGTCAATAGAACAGCCGATCCGTCACTCAATGGGACGATATTTTGAACGGAAGCTTTCCCGAAAGTGGTCGTTCCAACGAGTTTACCTCTTTTGTTATCACGAACCGCACCAGCCAATATCTCCGATGCTGATGCCGAAGCACCATTAATTAATATCACAAGAGTACCATTAAATACTTTTTTACGTTTCTCCAGCAATATCCCCTGCTTATTCCCATTACGATCCACGGTATAAACAACATATCCATTATCCATAAACAGGCTTGCTGTACTTCGTGCATTTGATAACAAGCCACCACCATTATTTCTTAAATCGAGGATTAATTTTTTCATGCCCTTCTTCTTAAGTTTCTTAATAGCCGAATTCAATTCATTTGTCTCTTCTCTACTTTCAAACGTAATCAGTCTGATATAGCCAACATTGCCTGAAACAATTTGCACCTTATCAACACTTTTAATATTTATTTTATCTCGAACGATTGAAATTGCTAAATTGTGATCGATACCCTCTCGTTTAATACCCAAAACAACAGGTGTTCCTTTTGGACCTCGAATTTTAGAGACGGCTTCCTCAAGTGACATTTTCTCCGTTGATTCAGTATTAATTGATACAATCTTATCTAAGGAATTAATACCCGCTTTATCTGCTGGGGTATCATATATTGGAGAGATAACTGTTAGTTGCTTGTCCTTCATTCCGATATGAATACCGACCCCATAAAAATTACCCTGAAGATTAACTTTCATTTCTGTGTATTTTTTTGGTTCTAAAAATCGAGTATACGGGTCATCTAAGGATTTAAGTATTCCTTTAATTGCACCGTAGGATAATTCTTGTGCTTCAACATCTTTTTCTACATAATTACTCTGAACGATATCAAAAACACGTAATATTTGGAGTTTCCAATTTGTAGCAAAAATACTATTTGCAAGAAGTAAAAATATTATAAGTTTTTTAGTAATTGTTACAATCCCCTTTTTTAAGTTGCTGTAATCTTATAAGTTTTTTATTGTTTTGGCAAATAATTAATAGGATTTCTCACTTTACCATTTACCCTGACTTCAAAATGTAAATGTGGGCCAGTTACCAATCCAGTCGCGCCAACTAGTCCAATTACTTGTCCTTTTTTTACCTTTAGCGTCCTCTTAACATAATACTTGGACATATGCGCATATAATGTCGTTCGTTTATTCCCATGATCGATAATAACTGTTTTACCATATCCACCCCATTTTCCTGAGAACATAACAATTCCATCGTCTACTGCAAATATAGGACGACCTTTTGGTGCGCCAATATCTAATCCGGAATGGAAGGATCTCACTTTAAATATCGGATGAATACGATAACCATATCGAGATGTTATACGGCCAAGAACTGGCCAGATAAAGTTACCGGAACCAATTTGTTTAAAATTCTTTGATTGTTTTTGCAATTTGATAACTAATTGCTCTATCTCCATTGAGTTTTTCTCTAGTGTGCGAAGCTTTCGTCGATACTCTTTTTTCTGACTCATTAAATTGTTGTATAATCGTTTTTTCTTTTTTTTATTTTGAAGTATCTTTTGTTTTAACCCACCGATTACTTGCTGCTTATCTTTTAGAACAATAAGTTGCGTATTTAAGCGTTTCTCTTTAAAAATTAAGCGATTATTTCGGTGCCTAATATCTTTTAAAAAATTAACATCTGCACTAATAATTGACTCAAAAAAATACAAGTTATTTATTTGATCAGAAAATTTATCGGACTCAAATATTGTCTCTAAAAAATCACTATTACTTATATGATAGTAGGTATTATATTTGGCGGTTAAGGCCGTTAAGGTTTTATCAAATTTCACTCGTTCACTTTGTATTTCAGAGTTTAAGCTATTAATATCCTTCTGGCCCTTTGAAATTTGATCTGTTATTTTCTTTATATTTAAATTCTGTCTTTTGAGAATAATATCAATAGTCCGGATACCTTCCTGTACATCATTTGCTTGCTTTTCCGTTTTATCCAAATACGCTTTTTGTTTGTTTAATTGACTGTAGATCTTATCAAGTTCTTTTCGTTTCGCATTTATTTCTTTTTGATAATCCACGGGGAAACTAACGCTTGCTATTAGTATTAAAATCAAACAAAATAATCTCACGATAATATCCTTTTCCTTTTTTGTCTTTGGAAGCTTATTGCAAACCGATGAGCTTCATCCCGTACTTGTTGTAATAACTTTAGACCGTTATGCCCTCTATCTAATTTAATGCCATCCTGCATTAAAGGCAAATGAATAATTTCTTCTTTTTTGGCTAATGACAATATATCTTGGTCTATAATATTTAGCTTATTTAACGAATCCAATGCTGCATTTAGCTGCCCACGACCGCCATCAATTAAAACCAGATCTGGCGAATTTTGATCCTGTTTAATTCGCTTAAACACTCTCAATACTATTTCTCGTATAGACGCATAATCGTCATTATCAAAAACCGTTTTAAGATTAAATTTACGATACATGTTCTTTTGTGGAACACCTTCTAAAAAATATATCATGGATGCCACTATTTGTTTACCTCCAAGATGAGAAATATCGATACCGATTATACTTTGAGGCACTTTCCTTAATTTTAAATCTTTTTTTAACTCCCTCGCAATATCTATATATGCATGATCTTCTTTTACTTCAAGCTCTCTCTTTAAGCTGTAATAAGCATTCTGCCTAACCATAATATATAGGTCTCGATCTTCCCACTCCGAGGCAGAAATCAATTGGATACCTTTCTGCGTAATAAAAGACTCAAATGCATCAGACGTAATTTCCTCATCATACACTATATAGTTTGGGTAATCTGGATATCGTTGATAGAACTGACAAATAATACTAATAAATGGATTTTCTTGATCTTCCAATTGACCATCATCTATGTCGAAACTCATGTTCTGGACTAAATATCCTTTTTTAATTCTAAATATCTGAAGAAGTTTTTTCGAATCATACTCAAGAAAAACAAATAAATCGTAATTTTTATCACTACGTAAATTTTCCACTCGTTGATGTTCCATTAATGTTTTTATTGCAGAAATTTTCTCTTTAAACTTCTGGGCCGACTCAAATTCTAATTTATCACTATCCATCTGCATTGATTTTGATAATTCTTTAAGTAGCTTTTTGTATTTTCCCTCCAATAGGAGCACAATATCTTTAATTAAAACCATATACTCTTTCTCCGATATTTTGCTGATACAAGGAGCTGTACACAAATCCATATGATAGTATAAACATGGCGAGTTTTTTTTACTTATTCTGGGGCATCGTCTAATCCCAAAATAATTTTTAATTGTGCTTAATAACAACTTTAGCTGCTTATTTGATACATATGGGCCAAAATAACGAGCGCCATCATCCTTTTTAAGACGTGTTTGAACTATTCTTGGAAAGGATTCTTTTAGATTAATTTTTATATACGGATAGGTTTTGTTATCTTTTAGCTTTGTATTATATTTAGGCTGATACTCTTTTATGTACTGATTTTCAAGAATAAGTGCTTCTGTTTCGTTGCTTGTCACAACAAAATCTATAGCATTAACTTTCTTTACTAAAAGCTTTATCTTAGGAGATAAAATTGTTGAAGCTTTAAAATAACTTGATACTCGTTTCTGAATATTAATCGCTTTGCCGACATATATGACATTAGCATCTAAATCTTTCATTATATAGATGCCAGGTACTTTCGGCAGATGTGCGATTAGAGACAACTGAGATTAGTCTAGTATTTTACGCTTTTTTTCTTTCTTCTCTTTTGGTTCTTCAAGTTCAACTGCAACAGTCATTGGAATCGTTACATTTACACCTGAAAAAAGCTTAATTTTAACTGAATAAGTACCAGCTGTTTTAATATGAGTACTCAGAGCTACCTTTTTTCTAGAGATTTCTAATCCAGCTTTTTCTTTAATTTGCTCAACTACTTGATCCGTAGTAATCGTTCCATATAACTGACCCGATACGCCTGCTTTAGCAGCAAATTCTAAGGTTATTTCGTTTAACTTATCAGCATCTTTTTGGTGTTGTTCTCTTTCTTTTGCAATTTTTTTGTTTTGCAGTTGCATAGTATTTTGCATCATCGAGACATTACCTTTTGTCGCAATTATCGCCTTTTTAGTAGGAAGTAAAAAGTTTACTGCATGACCTTTTTTAACTTCTACAACGGCTCCTCTATCACCTAAGGTGACATCGTCTTCTAATAGTATAATTTTCATTTTTAATATCCTCCGGACAATCTATAAATCTTTACTCAACAACATAAGGGACAAGACCAATAACACGTGATTTTTTAATGCACTTGGAAACATCTCTTTGATGTTTCGGGCATAAACCAGTCATTCTTCTTGGTGCTATTTTCCCTCTATCCGTCATAAATCGTTTTAAGTAGTTAACTTCTTTGTAATCTACTTCATCAACTCGTGCTGCACATAAAGCACATACTTTTTTCTTTACTCTACGAAATTTTACAGTTTTTTTTGTTTTATTGTTTCTATTGTTATTGTTAGCCAAACTCTTCCTCCTCTTTATCTATGTTTATATCTAATTATTTAGAATGGTATTTCTTCGCCATCTGTACTTTTTGAAGATGAGCTTGGCTCTATGCTACCAGAACCATCACTTGCACCTTTTCTTGTTAATATTTGAACTCGATCAGCATGAGCCTCTGTAAAATACATTTTTTTTTCATCCTTCTCATACTCGTTTATCTGCAAATGACCTTCTATGGATACAGACTTGCCTTTTGTTAAGTACTCACCACAAAACTCTGCAAGCTTACGCCAAGTTAAAATTTTTATAAAATCAACATCTTGGTTTTCTGATTTAAAACCTCGATTAACGGCTAATGTGAAACGTGTAACAGGAATTCCAGATGTTGTATATCTCATTTCCGGATCACGTGTTAAATTTCCAATTAAAAATACTTTATTATACATTTATTCTCCCTATGCTAGAACGGTATATCATCCTCAGTATACTCTTGTTTATCACTCTTATCACTCACTGGTGGACTAGGTTTTTCTGAACCTGCAGCCTTTTTATCTAACATGCTTAAATGATTTGCAACAATCTCAGTCGCCCATATTTTGTCACCATCAGGACCATCATAGGTTCTAATTTGGATACGTCCTTCAACAAGTACGAGCATTCCTTTTTTAAAATTATTAGAAGCTTGATCAGCCAGTTTTCGCCAAGATACAATATTCATAAAATCAGTCTTGTCTCCATTACTAAAAGGACGATCCACCGCAAGAGTAAACTTTGCTAAAGAAACTTCCTCTGTTGTAACTCGTACTTCCGGGTCTGCAGTTAAGCGACCAATTAAAATTATTTTATTTAAAGATACCATATTTATGCGACTTCTTCCTCAGTCTCAACTACCACTGGCTTCATTACCTTTGATACCATATGTCTAATAAGGTCTGTATCAATTTTTAATTTATAATTTAATTCCACAATTTGTTTTTGATTATCAAGCTCGATATTTATTAAGACATAATATGCCTTTGTTGCGTCTTTTTTCTTTTGGAAACTAACCATAAGTTCTCTAACGCCCCACTTTTCTGCGCCTAGAAACGTTCCCTTTGCTGTTGTAATTACTTTTTCATATTTAGCTATTATTTCGTCAACTTTTTCTTCACTTGAATCCGCTTTTAATAGCATCACTATTTCGTATTTCATAAAAACTATCTCCTTTACCTATACATTTTGCATTGTTATAGATTAATTATTCTTTTGTATATAATAAGTTACTTACTCGGAAGAGCAACGATGATTATAGCACATCTTTTCTCAAAAAAACAGCAATTAAAAGCCATCTTTTCAATGATTTAGTTACTATAACATACTTCGTATTTTGAATCATTCAAAAATTAATGAAGAGTGCAAAATAATGATAAATAAGTACTCTACACTTTAGCGTTTAGAGAGGCAAGCAGCTCTTTAGTTTTTAAATAATAGATGCTAATATACATACATGAATTTCCAAGAGATCCTACTAAAACTACAAACATACTGGGCAGAAAAAGGATGTATATTACAGCAACCTTATGACATTGAAAAAGGCGCTGGAACGATGAATCCAGCGACATTCCTTAGAGTATTAGGCCCAGAGCCTTTTAATGTTGCGTATGTGGAACCGTCTAGAAGGCCAACTGACGGCCGATACGGAGAAAACCCAAACAGACTTCAACATTATTTTCAGTTTCAAGTCATACTAAAACCCTCGCCATTAAATGTTCAGGAATTATATCGGGCTAGTCTTGAAGCAATTGGCGTTAATACAAAAGATCATGATTTACGCTTTGTTGAAGACAACTGGGAGTCTCCTACATTAGGTGCTTCAGGAGTCGGATGGGAAGTGTGGCTTGATGGAATGGAAGTGACACAATTCACCTATTTTCAACAAACAGGTGGCGTAGAATTAGATCCGATTTCAGTTGAAATCACATATGGATTAGAGCGACTTGCAATGTTTATCCAAAAAGTAGAATCTGTTTATGATCTTATCTGGGTGAATGATATAACATATGGTGATATCTATCTTCAAAACGAGAAAGAGCAAAGTAAATATAATTTTGAAGTAGCAAATATTGATATGTTAATGAATAATTTCAATGGATTTGAAAAGGAATCAATTGAGTGTATTAAGCAAAACTTAGCACTACCAGCTTATGATTATTGTTTAAAATGTTCTCATACATTTAATTTGCTGGATGCTCGTGGAGCCATCAGTGTTACAGAACGAACGAAATATATCACCCGTATCCGCCATCTAGCAAAAAAATGTGCGGCTCTCTATCTTCAACGCCGAGAAGAACTCGGATTTCCTATGTGTAAGTAAACTTTTGACATCTTACTTTTTTTTGTACATCAATATTTCATAAGATTTTTTCTTAGTAAGCATTTTTAGTTGAAATAAATTCTCATTTATTTCTTCAACCACTAAGCTCTCCAGTTTAAATGGGGGGATGGTCAAATAGCGATACGCTTTTTGCTTCACATAAAGGGAGTTTTTTCGCATACCAACTGTATACGTCTTTGATCCGGTGCTTACGACTAGTGTCTCTCCAACTATAAGTATCTGAGTAGCTTCATTGGCAAGTTGCTGAAGATAATTTTGAGCAAAAATATGTTGCTGGGATATTTCTATTCGAATTGCATGGCGTTGATTATCTTTAATTTCTGTGAATACAAAATTCATAAATATCGTTAACAGAACCGATACGACTACTAAGCCGAGAACAAACTCTAGGAGGATATATCCTTTAATTTTTTTGTGATAAAAAAAGATAGTATTTTTAGTCAAAAATAACTCCCAGAATTATTCGATTTTATATATTCCTATGTTATCATAATTATTAGATATAATATAAGTTCAGCAGATAATGCTGAGTCGAGCGGGAGTTAATTATTTTAATACTTTTTTCATATTTTTTTCTACTTATTCTAGCAGGTACAGCTGTCGTTTTTGCTTTCATTTCTTATAAAAAACAACTTGGCTTCAAAGCTGATATGGAGCAACTACATAAAAGCACAAAACGTAACGAGTATAAAAATATAAGAGACTTGGAAATGGCCAGAAAAATACAATCCGGCTTACTTTTGGACAATAAAGTCCAATACAAAAATTATCAGTTGTCTGCCGTCTGCTTTCCTGCGCAAAAAATTGGAGGAGATTTTTTTATCATTGAAAAAAATATTGCCAATCAAGTGGACAAAACAGCTGGGCAGGAAAAGGGAATTTATTACTTAAAAAATAAAAAAGATGAGACCCTAAACTTTGCCATCGGCGATGTATCCGGTCATGGCGTTGCCTCTGCACTCGTTATGATTTTAGCAAAAAACACACTGGAGGATCTGTATCATAAGAAAGTTACGCTAACAAGAATGATGCAGATTGCTAATAAAAAACTAATTGAGTACACCGAAGGAAGTGCGATAAATTTTGTAACAGTTTTCTCCGCCTCACTTGATACTCAAAATAATAAGCTAACCTATTCCAAGGCTGGACATACAGCACCTATCGTATTCAAAAAAAATGGTGATGTTCATACCCTTGAAACAGAGGGCGTATTTTTAGGAATGTTTGATAATCCTGAATTTGAAGAAAAGGAAATCACACTCGAAAAGGGAGATAAAGTATTTCTTTATACTGATGGACTAAATGAAGCTCGTAACGCTAAAGATGAGTTATTCGGAGTGCAGAAGCTTACAGAAGTACTTAAACAAAACATCTGGTTATCTGGCGAAAATCTATTTCAGAAAGTAATGGATGAGATAAAAGAATATACCGGGAATAATGATGTTAACGATGATATTACAATGGTTCTACTGGAAGTTAATTAAAAGCAAAAACCCTTCCGCCCGCCCAAGGTCGGGCACCTTCCCTTCTGAAGGGAAGGAAAATCTATTTTTAATATATGCACAAATAATTATAATATTTTAAAAGAAATTTTCTCTCCTTGCGAAGGAGAGATGTCACGAAGTGACAGAGAGGTATTAACTTAGTACTGGCCTTTTTTAATAAACTTTTTTAATTTTGCGATTGAATGTTTTAATAAACGTGATACATGCATTTGAGACAGGTCCAAATAGGTGGCAATCTCTTGTTGAGATAAATTATCATAATAACGCATATAAATAATGCGTTGCTCTCGTCTATTTAAAATATTTGCGATTCCATATTTTAATGCTTCACGATCGATGATTCGTGTTTCCATATGGTCGACACCTAAAGAATCTATTAACGAGGCTTTTGAATTTGTTACCACTTCACCGCTACGCTCTGATATAAACGATGGAGCATCTAGGCTAAGAGCTTTTGTTACCTCCCCTGCCTCCATTGCTTCCAGCACTTCGTCCTCTGTCACGTTCAATTCACGTGCAAGTTCTTCAATTGTAGGCGATTTATCTTTAAATTGGTGATATTCAAAAATTGTTTTTTTAATCTGAGAGTTTAGTTCATGTAACCGTCTTGGTAACTTTACCAATCTGGCATGATCGCGAAAATAGTGTTTGATCTCACCAATAACCATCGGCATTGCATAAGTAGCAAATTCGGCGTTATAGGATGGGTCATAGTTTTCCATCGCCTTCAACAAGCCAACGATCCCAACTTGAACAAGATCATCCAAGGATTCTCCTTTCCCAAGAAAACGTCGTGCAACATATATAACTAAGTTATAGTGTGCTTGTATAATCTTATCTTTAAGCTTTGGGTCTTTCGATTTTAAATATTCTATGAAAAGATCTTTATTTTCAGACAAGTATGAATCCCTCGATTTAGCCTATTGTAAACGATTATCTTTAAATTTATACTACCGCAAATGGCTTGAAATGCAAGGCATTTACGAAGCATTAACTGCGACTAATAAATCGTTTAGCATGAAACCTATAAACCATCTTAGTCTTAGTATATAATCAGTTATATGATACATTATGACTCTCGAAAAATAAAGCCTAAAGATGTTTTTCTCGCAATCGATAAAGGAAATACATATATAAAACCTGAACTTCTCAATCTTTGTTCAAAAACGATACGACTAAAAAAGGAAGAGGTATATAGCTATTTAAGTAATTTATGGGATCTAGATATGAGCTTCATCAAAATAATAGGAATTACTGGAACAAACGGAAAAACAACTGTTTCCTATTTAGTGCAGCAAATTCTTAATGAATATAATATAAAAAGTCGTTTAGTCGGAACCATTAATTCAAATCTAACAACACCCGAAATGTTTGACACACTTGATCTTATCCGAGACATGAATACAAACAGAGAAACACATCTTATTATGGAAATCTCGTCTATTGGTATAGAAGAAAAGCGCATACATGGCCTTCCATTTTCTGTAAAATGTCTAACAAATATTAGTCAAGATCACCTTGATTATCATAAAAGTTTTAAAGCATATGTTCAGAGTAAATTTAAGTTTTTAAACTTGCCAGGCGCAACTATATTTCCAAAATATTATAAACAAATCAAAATAAATTTTCCAACATTAGTTCAAGGGAAATTTAATCGATTTAATATGCAATCAGCTTATGCCATCGCCTTAGAGCTAAATATACCTAAAGAAACAATTGAAAGAGCACTAACGAAAGCGAACGCACCAAAGGGACGATTCCAGTTTATCGAGTGTACCGCCCCTTTTGATATTATTGTTGATTATGCTCATACACCCGATGGACTCATTAATATTTTAAGGGAAGCGAAGGAGCTCAAAACAAATCGGCTGATAGTCATATTTGGTGCAGGCGGTGATCGGGATAAAGGGAAACGTCCACTTATGGGAAAAGCTGCAGATGAATATGCCGATATGATTATTGTGACTAGTGACAATCCAAGAAGTGAAGATCCAAAAAAAATTATCCAAGATATACTTCTTGGAATTAAACATACCAAATATATGACAATCGTTGATAGGGAACAGGCAATCGCTAGCGCACTAAAACTTGCAAAAAGGGGAGACATCGTTGTGATTGCAGGAAAAGGACATGAAAACTACCAAATAATTGGAGATAATACTATTCATTTTGATGATGTGGAAATTGCAAGAAAGTATGTATCTTAATGTATTCAATCGATAGTCGGACTATTCAAAACAGGGATATTTTCATACCTGTATCAGGAGCAAACTTTGATGGGCATCAATATATTCGCGATGTTCTTGAAAAAGGTGCTCATCAGGTAATTGATATGGACCTATTAAAATATGCGAAATATCATCGAGAAAATAAAATAAATGCAACCGTTATTGGCATTACCGGTAGTGCTGGCAAAACAACGGTAAAAGATGCTCTCTATAAAGTACTCAGTAGCCAATACAAAGTGCATAAAACACAAGAAAATCAGAATAACGAAATTGGTGTACCTCTGACTCTTTTAAATGCACCACTTGATGCCGATTTTATAATTATTGAAATGGCTATGCGTGCAAGAGGAGAAATTGAACTACTGGCACAAACCGTTCAAGCAAACTACGTCATCATTACAAGCATTGGCTCAAGCCATATAGAATTTTTAAAAACTAAGCGAAACATTGCTCTTGCAAAAGCAGAGATCTTTAAATTTAATAAGAATACTAATCAGCCACACACATGTATTCTTAACAGCCAAAATCCTTATGCCTCACTCATAACAGCAATTGCCAAAAAAAATGGATTTGATGTTAATCATATTAATGAGCCAAATATACTAGATTCAAATATCGAATTAATCACAGAATTAGTTAAGATATTTGATATCGATAAGTCTACTGTAAGAAAGATTCTGAGCGCTCATTCTCCCAAAAGTGCTCATCGTCAGAATTATATAAAAATTGGCAGTAATACATTTATTGATGACAGCTATAATGCAAATCCAGAAAGCATGTCATTTGCCATTCAGAAATTAGCGATTGCTTTCCCACAACAAAAACATGGGCTTATTCTTGGCGAGATGAAAGAACTCGGAAAACAGGAAAAGATGAAACATCAGGCACTCATAAATGATGTTCTGAAGAACACTGATATTGATTTTGTGATATTTTATGGTGCAGCATATAAAAAAATTGAGAAAAAAAAGCAAAAATGTTATTATTTTTTAAGGGAAACAGATATTATTGAACAAATGAACAAACTTAATCTTGATAATACCGTAGTATTAGTTAAAGGATCTCGTTCATTACATATGGAAACAATAATTTCTTCAATTAAAAAACAATATGCTAATTAATATATTTCTGATTACTTTTTTTACATGTCTCGTTTTAACGAATATTTCGATCAATTTTTTTTATCAGCAAAATATTAAGCAATATGTACTCAAAGCCGCGCCAAAAACACATTTGAGTAAAGAAGGAACTCCAACAATGGGAGGATTAGCAATTATTATATCAATCCTCATCTTTGCGATCACACAAATATCATCTATTAACTATCACCTATTATGTATAATATTCTTACTTGTTGGATTTTCATTAATCGGAATGATTGATGACCTTCGTAAAATATATGCAAAGAAAAATAAGGGATTACTAGCGAAACAGAAGTTTTTACTTCAAATTATCGTTGCGTGTGTGTTTGTTGGATTGCTAGCCGGTGGCAATCATTATGAGTCGGTCACTGGTTTGCTAAGTTTTATTGGCCCGATACCCTATTACCTATTATTAGTAGTGATTGTTGTTGGAGCATCTAATGCTGTTAATTTAACTGATGGACTGGATGGACTTGCAAGTGGAAATTTAATTATTGCATTTCTAGGTTTATTGTACTTTGCATTTATTCAAACCAACTACAATATCATGATAATAATTATTAGTATCATCGGATCATTATTCGGTTTTCTTTGGTTTAACATTAATCCTGCAAAAATATTTATGGGGGATACAGGGTCTCTCTCACTTGGCGCTGTCTTGGCCGGACTTGCAATTATTTTACACAAAGAATTTATACTGGTTTTGTTAGGCCTGATTTTTGTTATAGAAACATTATCCGTAATGATTCAAGTCACATATTTTAAACTTAGTCATGGTAAGCGGATCTTTAAAATGACACCCATTCATCATCATTTTGAACTCTCCGGTTGGACAGAAAACAAAGTTGTATTACGTTTCTGGATTATCGGAATTCTTGCGTTACTACTTAGTATTAAATTCGGGTAAATGATCAATCTTCATAACATTAAAACCATCACTATTTTTGGCGATGGAATTACTGCAAATGCTGTCAAAAAAAAGCTAGCAGAATTTAATGAATTCACTCTTGTCGCAGCTGATAAAAATCCAGATATTGGGATTATCTCACCAGGTTTAGTTACAGAAGAATATATCAATTCATATTCATTCCCTATTATTAGCGAAATTGAATTGGCCAATCTTTTATTCGAGTATCTTGAGTGTAAGCCCTTTTTCATCGCTATAAGTGGGACAAATGGGAAAACAACAGTTACACACATAGTTGCGGAGCTACTTGATATTCCAATGGCAGGAAATGTTGGCATTCCTCTTATAACTTATGTTTCAAAAAATACAAACGATATACCAAAGATGATCTCACTCGAGTTATCCAGCTATCAACTAGAACAATCCCCTGGGTTTGCCCCAGACATATATATTTTACTTAATATCACGGAAGATCACCTTCAGAGACACAAAACAATTGATAAATATACACAGGTAAAAATATCACCCATTTATCGACAAAAAAAAGAGCATTATTTTATATATAACGGGCAGGACAAAAATATTATGAAGCATTTCGATCAGAAATTATGCCAGGCTAATAAGATTGATTTCAACAATAAAAAAAATGATTTCGAAGAATTACTGCCCCTTTCTCCTTTATTCGGAAATCATAATACCCAAAATTTACTTGCAAGTTTATGTGCAGTATCGCTAGTAAGCAGTCAGAATTTCAAAAAGAAAGTCAAAAACCTTCACAGTATCCCCCATCGATTAGAAAAGGTTGGGGCTGTTAAGTCCATTCAATTCATCAACGACTCGAAAGCAACTAATCCAGACTCAAGTGTTGCGGCTCTTTCATCATTTGATTTATCAAAAGTAATCCTTTTATTGGGTGGGCAAAAAAAAGAAGCGTCCTATGATAATATTTTTTCTATAATTAAAGCTAATAATGTCCGGACCGTTCTATTTGGATCTAGCAGTACCTTTCTTTATGAAGAACTAAAAGGATATAAGCAAATAATTGATACAACAAATACAATGGGTGAAGCAGTCCAAGCTGCCTATCTAAATGCCCACAATAATGATATTATCTTGTTATCTCCAGGGTGTGCCAGCTTTGATGAATATCAGAATTTTGAGGAAAGAGGAAATGCCTTTAAACAGTTTATATCGAGAATATCCACCGACTAGTCGAGTCGATTTTTTCTTATTTTTTCTAGTCTTTTCATTTATCATGTTTGGACTAGTAATGATAATGAGCTCATCGACATTAATTGGCCTTAACCAATACAAAGACAGCTTCTTTTTTGTTAAGCGACATCTTGTTTTCTTGATACTGGGACTTTGTTCCTTTAGTATCAGTTATATTATTCCTCATTTTTTTTGGAGAAGATTTGCCCTTATCCTATGGCTTATATCCCTGTTTTTTGTCATCCTAACATACATACCCGGAATAGGGATGACGGTGGGTGGATCATCCCGATGGATTTATATTTTAGGCCTTAGGTTCCAACCATCTGAAGTATTAAAATTTACACTAATACTTTATCTTGCTCACCTTCTTGAGTTGAATAAGGATAAGCTTCTAGATTTTAGAAATGTCTTATTACCGATATTAGCCGCTATTGGATTTTCTATATTAATTGTACTCAAACAACCGGATCTAGGAACATCTATTGTAATCGGAGCAGTTTCCTTTCTAATGCTTTTTATCGCCAGAACCCCCCTCCTATATCTGGTGGGAATCCTTTCATCATCGCTAGGAGCCGTCGTATTCAGTATATTAAAAAATCCCTATCAGATGATGCGTATAAAGGCATATTTTAATCCTTGGGCCGATCCATATGGCAAAGGCTTTCACATTATTCAATCATTAATAGCAGTTGGAACTGGTGGCCTAGTTGGGCTCGGCCTTGGTGAATCCAGACAGAAGTTTTTTTACTTACCACAGCAATACACTGATTTTATCTTTTCTATTATTAGTGAAGAATTTGGATTTATTTTTACTTCCTTTTTTATTTTAGTGTTTCTTTTCTTTATCTTTCGGGGGGTTTTAATATCAATACGGTCAAACAATCTATTCTCTAAACTTCTGGTTATTGGGCTCTGTCTATGGATTGCAATACAAGCAATCGTTAATATAGCGGTTACCCTTAATTTAATACCTACAACAGGTATTACATTACCCTTTGTTAGTTTTGGTGGAACATCATTAATCATGATTATGTTTATATCTGGTATGATATTGAACATATCACGATATCGGGACAGGTACTAATGATAGTATTTACTTGCGGCGGGACCGGTGGCCATATAACACCGGCAATATATATAGCAAACCAATTAAAAAGCGATTATATGTTTATTGGGGGTAACCGAATAGAGAAACAGTTACTAAAAAGTTACAATTTTAATGAGATATCAACTTCAAGAAAAAATGTTTTCAAGATTGTATCCGGTATTTTTCAAGCATACAAATTACTAAAAAAGAACAAAGTAAGTGCTGTTTTTTCTACTGGGGGATATGTGACCTTACCCGTTGGAATAGCAGCGGTTCTTGCCAATATTCCACTTATATTACTTGAGCAGAATAGTGTTCCCGGTAAAACCAACTCCTTCTTAGCTCGATTTTCAGCACTCATATTTACCGGATATCCCAATATGGATAAATATTTTAGTAAAAAGAAAACACTTTATAGCGGAAATCCAATTGAAAATAATCGAGGAAAGATTAAAAAGAAAGAAAAAAGAAATAAATTACTTATTACTGGGGGTAGTCAGGGAGCTCAACAGATTAATAGAATCATACTAGAGTTACTACCCTTACTAAAAAATATCAAATTGGAAATTATATGGTCTACTGGCAAAAACAACTACAAAGAAGTCCTTCATTCTCTTCAAGGCTACGTCGATGAAAAGCAAAAAATAATCTACCATGGTATACATATCCATTTGCATCCCTATATAGATGATTTAAGTCGTCTTTTACCTGAGGTTAAGATTGCAATCAGTCGAGCAGGTGCAATGAGTATCGCTGAACTGATCGGAAACGAAATACCCGCAATTTATATCCCCTATCCATATGCAACTCACAATCATCAACATGAGAATGCTCAGTTTGTTAGAGATACTAATGCGGGAATACTATTGAATGAATCGGAAGTTCAGCCTACAATAATTTTTCAGATGATAAACAAACTGCAAAATAACTATGAGTTGTATTTGGAGAATTTGAATAAACTTAAGTCCGAAACCGCAATTGATATAATTATTAAAAATCTTTCTGAAAAAGGTTATTTATAAATGTTATTCAGCAATAAACGAATACACTTTATTGGAATTGGTGGTAGTGGAATGAATCCAATTGCAAAAGTACTCTTGGATATGAATTATACAATTTCTGGTAGCGATATTAAAGAAAATGTATATACACTCCGACTCAAAGAATTAGGCGCAGTTATCTTTTATGGACACGATGAAAGCAATATACGACTTGCAGATATTGTTGTCATATCATCTGCAATAAAAGAAACCAACGTTGAATACCAAGCAGCGCGCCAGAATAAAATACCGATTATTAAACGAGCTGAACTACTTGCAATAATCATGAAGCAACATAAGAAAAAAATCGCAGTGTCTGGCACTCACGGGAAAACAACCGTTACCAGTTTTATCGCCCACTACTTAGACACTCTAGGAGAAGATCCAACATATGTCATTGGATCCCCCTTAAAAAACCTTAATTCAGCTTCTAAATATGGTAACAAGAATTTCTTTGTTGCAGAAGCGGATGAAAGTGATCGATCGTTTTTATTTTTAGAGCCAGATGTACTTGTTATCACTAATATTGAAGAAGAACACTTAGATCAATTTGAAAACCTAGACGATATACTGGGAACATTTTCAAAATTTGTTGATCGAGTTCCACTTAAAAACAGTACCCTGATTTTTAACGGTGATGATGACAACATTAAAAAGCTCCCAACAAATGATCGAGAAATTATTCAATATGGCTTCAAAGAGGGGAATACTGTTCAAGCATGTAATATCAATCAAAACAAACAAATCATTCACTTTGATGTTAAAATTAATGGGGAAATAATTGCGAAACAAATTTCACTCAATATTCCTGGGCTATACAATATTGAAAACTGTTTAGTTGTGTTTGCTCTTGCGCATTATTATCATCTATCAATCACGCATGTCATTAACTCTTTTCAAAATTTTGATGGAGCTCTGAGACGATTTCAAAAACTTGGGGAAACTAACGATATCGTTATCTATGATGACTATGCGCACCACCCGACTGAAATTAAATGCACGCTAGATGCAGCGAAATCATTCGGTAGGCGTGTTGTCGCTATTTTCCAACCACACCGTTACTCTCGATTCACTGCTTTCTATGAGCGATTTTATGAAGCGCTCGCTATAGCTGATTTTGTAGTAATTACGGATGTATATGCCGCTGGTGAGGAAAATAAATCAGGACTAACAGCAGAATCTTTATCAAAACTCTTCCCCAAAAATAAGGTGAAATATATCAAAAAAGTTAGCGACATAGCCCAAAGCGTTATTGAAATGGTTGAACACAATGATATGGTCATTACACTGGGAGCTGGAGATATTACCCTTGTTTCAAAGGACATTTTTCAACAACTCAAAAATATTCCAAGTCATGATAATCAAGACAATTAGTGCCGATAAATTAAGTAATTTGGGTGCGAGGGGTAATAGCTATACCATCCAATTTGTTGAAAACTCTGAAGAATTGAAATCATTTCCAGAAGATATGATTATTATAGGAAACGGGACAAATTCTCTGTTTGTAAGTAAACAATCAAATATATTTGTATCACTACAGAAGCTAGATTCAATTCATATTATTGGTACAAGTACCGTTGAAATCGACGCAGGAATATTACTGCCAAACCTTATTACGCAGCTTAAAAAAAAGAATATCGGAGGACTAGAATTTACGTATCCGGTTCCTGCCAGTTTAGGAGCAGCTATCTATCAAAATTTTGGAGCCTTTGGAAAAGATATTGCTTCTTTTGTAAAATCTGTTAATGTTTACAACCCTTCTACCAAGAAATTTTCAACGATTAACACCCAAAATACATCTGATTTTTTTTCATATCGTAATAGTTACTTTAAAAAACAAAAATTAATTATCGTACACGCATGTTTAGAACTAATTGAAACTGAGATGAATACTATTAACATCCAACTTGCAAGAATTTCAGACAAAAGACAATCCATTTACCCGCTAAAAGGAACCCTTGGAAGTATTTTTATAAATGGCATCAATTTCCCCGCTGGAAAGCTGCTAGACGAAGCGGGGTTAAAAGGACTAGAACACAAAGGGGCTCGAATATCTGATAAACATGCAAATATCATTATCAATCAATCTGCAAGTACTGAGGATATCTATGAGTTAATTCAGATAATGAAAAAAACAGTTAAAAAAAAGTTAAATAAAAATCTAAAAGAGGAAATTTTTATTTATTAAGTTCCTTCTGGTATCAATTCTGTATCAGCAGATATTTCAATACTTTCATTTGCTAAAACAAACTCTGATGGATCAATAGTTAGATCTATGTTTTGGGTTTCTTCTTGTTTTTTAGAAGGTAATGCTTCAATTAACGTACTTATTTTATTGATTAAAAATCCCATTTTCTGATTCGCATTTGATGCTTCAGTCGATAATTGTGTACTTCGCTTTGCCGCATCGTAAACCTGATTTAATTTTTTATGCGTTGAGTCGTATTTCTCGACCATAGTTCTTGAGTCTGTCTGATTCTCAAGTGAAACGTTTTTTACTTTATTTATACAAGAAACAACATCTTGGAATCGGTTCGCAAAATCGGTAAATGCCTTGCTGCTATTCCCAATTATCTGAGCGATATCATTCGTTTTTGCTAAAACTTCCATTGTAGCGGCCGTTACCTCCTCAGAAGAACCAGAAATACCTTCTATTTGAGATACTGTATTTTTAACAACATCAATAATATCCTTTAAGGCATCTCGTGCTTCTTGTGCTAACTCGGATCCTTTAGATACCTGAGCAGATCCTTCATCGATAACCTTAATCGCTCGGTTTGTATCCACTTGAATCTTAGCGACCAACATTGCAATTTCCTTGGTTGCTTTTGTTGATCGTTCTGCTAACTTTCGAACTTCATCCGCAACAACAGCAAATCCACGTCCATGCTCACCAGCTCTTGCTGCTTCAATCGCGGCATTCAATGAGAGTAAGTTTGTTTGTTCGGATATTTCCTCAATAAATTCAATAATACGACGAATCTCAATTGAATTTTCACCTAACTCTTTTATAATTTCTGCTGCGTTATATACCGTTTTACGGATCAGCACCATACTCTCGAGGGTATCGGCAACAATGTCGTCACCCTGCAAGGCAACCTCAGATGTTTGATTTGCAAATTGAGCAAAATTATTTGCATCTTCCGACACGTCTTGTATTGCTGCAGCTATTTGACTTAAAATTGTCTTTACCTTATTGACTTCAACTGCTTGATACTTAGCGGTACTATTAAGTTCGATCATTTCATTACTACTTCTCATGACTACTTCAGCGGAATCTTGTAAATCCAATACCTGCGTTCCGGCTGACTCTGAAATGCTCGCGATCATTTCCATCATCATCTGCATATCTAATGAAATATCATGGATATTTTCCTGTTGTTTTGCAGCACCACCCGCAATATCTTTAATAATACCACCATGTAATTGGACGCTTCGTTCAGTACTGTTCGCTGTTGGAATAACTTTTTTAGCAATCCCGTCGACCTCTTCGGTTATTAATTCAAAATCTCGGTTCACTTTTTTAACATAATCATCCACACATTTAACTGCCAGGGTTAATACGTCTATTTTTTCTTGATTTGCGTTATCCTCTGATTCGTCGATTTCTGGAATTATTTTTTTGATATCGGAAATAACCTTTGATATTTTTCTATCTTGATTCATAAAAAATCGATGTAAAATAATAAAAGTTGGCAATGACGTAATAATTATGCATAAAAACCAGAAAAGCGTTTCAATTATGCTATTAAAAAAATATAATTTTGATATTAGTACACGAGAAATAATAATTGACGCAAGATATAAAACGATTACAAGATAAACAAATCGCGGACCCTTTACAGTTAACGCTCTTGAAAAGTTGATTTTATTTAGTAATTTTGTCATCTTATTTAGCGTATTTCCCCTCTTTCTAGATTATAGCATAGCGTTTTTTACAAATGAATAGAAATCCCATTATGATTAGCACTTTGTAACAGTACTACAATAATTAAATGATGTTATTTTTTACAAAAAAAGATAATTTTCTACTATTGGCGTAGATCATGAGCGGTAATAAAAACTTAGTACGTTTATTATTCGGGTTAATTTTAAATGTATCTAACACGATTTTATACGCTGATACTTTTTCTTTTCCAATTCTTTTTAAGATATAAAACAGCTCCATATCCACTAGAGAAGCACTCAAATATTGTTTTCTTAGTTTGTCCTTATCTTGAAT
>Ga0075111_1000139_pt1 | contig 35470 bp, 35 predicted proteins | sample AntAceMetag02UKK_FD_69787 | JGI IMG/M metagenome (GOLD analysis project Ga0075111, IMG submission 69787) | Saline lake microbial communities from Ace Lake, Antarctica - Antarctic Ace Lake Metagenome 02UKK | ecosystem: Environmental > Aquatic > Non-marine Saline and Alkaline > Saline | place... | reverse complement strand
CAAAATCATTAATAACTTTCTTTGTTTTCTTTTTTGTTTCGTCATTTGGATACGTCACAATAAAAGGCTTCTCTACATAAAGATCTTTTATATAGTTATCAATACCAACTTTTTCAGAACCAGCCATGGGATGTGCACCAACAAACAGCGCATTCTGTAGAGTCATCTTTTCTGCCTCATCCATAATGTATTTTTTAACACTACCCACATCTATTATAACCGTATCTTTTTTTGAGTATTCATCTACTTCCATTATTAGAATCGGAATAATTTCAATAGGGACTGCTAAGACAACAATATCAACATCCGCAACTATCGTCTCGAGGTTTGTGTTTCCAAACTCAATCAATCCAAGCTCTAAGGCTTTATCAATCGTTTCCTGTTTGCGAGCATACCCTTTAACCGATGCGCCAGCCTTAGTCAGCTGGTAAGCAAGAGAGCTGCCGATTAGGCCTAATCCAATAATGGCTACATCCATTTTTATGCATTCCGATCATTCATTGAAGCAATAACTTTAATATCAGCCATTAATGCTTCAAAGGTATCAAATTTCAAAGACTGAGCACCATCACTGAACGCTTTTTTCGGTTCAGGATGTACTTCAATACTAAGCCCATCTGCCCCTGCAGCAAGTGCTGCCTTTGCCATTGGGCCAACTAAATCCCACAGACCAGTACCATGGCTTGGATCAACAATAACAGGCAAATGACTCAACTTCTTAATAACTGGAACAGCACAAATATCAAGAGTATTCCGTGTATACGTTTCAAATGTTTTAATACCTCGCTCGCATAAGATAACTTGCTTGTTTCCTTCTGAGAAAATATACTCAGCAGACATCAAAAGTTCTTCAATTGTTGCTGCAGGACCTCTTTTTAATAATATCGGTTTGTTTGTTTTCCCAACTTCTTTTAATAAATTAAAATTCTGCATATTACGAGCACCAATCTGCAATACGTCTGCATATTTAGCAACTAATTTTACATCTCTTGGGTCCATAACTTCCGTCACGATAGGTAAACCGGTTAAATCTCTAGCTTCTGCCAAATACTTTAACCCCTCCTCCCCAAGCCCTTGAAAACTATATGGGGATGTTCTTGGTTTAAACGCACCACCTCTAAGCAAGTTTGCTCCTGCTTTTTTAACAAATTTAGCTATTTCAATAATACCCTCTCTGCTCTCTACGGCACATGGCCCTGCAATAATAGCAGCTGGAGCGTTGCTTCCAATAGAAACAGTGTCACTAATTTTAATAACAGTATCTTCAGGATAAATTTCCCTTGAAACTAATTTATATGGTTTTTGAATGGAAATAACCTCCGATACCGCCTTCATCATTCGGATTACATCAATATTTATTTTCGTCTTATCACCGATAGCACCAATAATTGTGCGCGCAACTCCTTTACTAAGATGTGTTCCAAAACCCTCTGATTCTAAAAGATCAGTTACCATCTTTATTTCTTTATCTGTTACTTCTTTCCTCATTACAATTATCATCGTCGTTCTCCTCGTTATTTGCTCAAATCTTTTCTTAGCGCTTTAGCTTTATTTAAATAGACATGTTCTACATCAAAATTTTTATCAGCATTATAGTGAATTAATACTCGAATACACTGCTTCAAGCTTTCTTTAATTTTAATCTCTCTTGCACATAACAGTGGGACTTCTGTCCATCCCATTTGTCTTGCAGCTAATGCTGGGAATTCTGCATCTAAGTCCTCTGTCATGGTAAAAAATATACTGGCAATATATTCTTTCTTTAAATTATTGCGTTCCATTATCTCTGTAAGTAGTTTATTTGTTTTTTTGAGTATTTCTTTTTCACTGTTATCGTCTGCAGTTGTTGCACCTCTAATACCTTTTAAAATCATTATCGCTCCTTTTAAGAATAAATATCTGACACCATTATAATTAATATTCATGTGGAACGCTAACACTAAATGAGTCTAACTGTATTTTAATTAAAATTTAGGATGAGAATTAAGGGTTTTTTATCGAACTAACAGCTACTACACTCCACTCACTACAGAGATTCCCGGGGCTACAATCACTCTGGTCGTAATCTCATCATCACTAACAACACGGTATTGAACGTTATTGTTGTTATACTGTATCGATGCTAAGTCGAGAATTATCAGTTTTTTATGCTTATCTAAAAAAACAGCATATTCATGACAACGAATGGAAAAAACCATCAGCAACTCTAGTTTACTGTCAATATATTCAATATCAACTAGCTCTTTTTTGTATTTTTTTGTATATACAATGCTCATATGCCGTTGATCACCTTTCTTTGCTTATTTATATCTATACCCAAAATTGCAAGGCTTTAACATTAAGACTCATAATCATTGATACAGAAGGGATTTCAGCTCAATCAAAATAAAAAAAGACCGAAAAAAATCCGGCCTTTTTATATACACATTTTTGTTAAAAATATACTACTTACAAAATTATTAAAAACTTATTTCTATATTAATATTGGTCTGCTGGTCACGACTCTCTCGCATATTACTATCGGCTATTTTATCTAGATTCAAGCTTCTTTCAATATAACTGAGGTTAATCTGAGCAATCCATACTCTAAAAGCAAGGCCCAGCGAATACCCGGAAAACTGCTCCGATAAAGATGCACCGGTACGAATTCTTAATTTTGGAAGGATCCAGAAATTTATCAAATCCTTCTCCATTCCAGCATGATAACTAATTTCATTACTTGGTCGGTTAAGGTTGTGTAAATCAAAAGATAAAACTAGGTCTCCATTCGAGTATGAAATACCTGCCATCAAATTTTGAAAAGCCCAATCCTCATTTGCCTTAAGGTTTTGTGTCGCACTTCCCTTTATCGCACTCAATTCGATATCTGTTGCCACAACATTTTCCATAGATACGCCTAATCTAAAGTTGTTCCATTCAGTCATCATTCCCACATTTGCAGCAAAACCAGCACCATTCATCACACTTACATTATGTTCTTCAGAAAACATGATATTTTCCAGATCAAGACCACTTTGAACTCCCTGACTAGTTACATAGCCATAGCTTAAATCATTATGCTGTCGTGACAATAATACGCCTTTCCCAGATATGCCAACTGAAATTGGCCCAAGCTGTGTGCTCTGACCAATCGTTGCAATAAAACGAAGGTCTTTGTTCGATACAATATTACTTGCCCTAAATGAATGTTCCACATTTTCTACTGCAAAAAAAGTAAGTCCTGTATTCTGTGAATACAAACTAAAATTCATTGCTCGTTTTGAATATGCTTTTCTCTCAAGCCCTGTATTGAATTGTCTCATTTCAGGTCCAACACTGTTATTTTCTCCGATATATTCAAGCGCACCGTAATAGCCTTTATTAAACAAAAAATCGATAGAAGCATTCATATGATTTTTAGGACCATCCAAGATCTTTTTAATATCCTTCTCGTTATTATAAAATTCTGAATCAACAAAGGATAAACCTGCTGGATTATAAAACAACGCACCCTCATCATTTGCCAATCCAACAAAAGCATTACTTAATCCCCTCGCACGCGTTGTATCGGTATCTGAAGCGATGCTACATGTAATTAATATACTAGCCAACAAACAAATAATTATTTTTTTCATAAAAAATCCCCCTTGATTTATTAATATCGTGTTGATGAATACAATTTTTATAGTATTGTGCCCAATTCTTATAATATTAAACATCTATTTAAACTTGTCACTTACAGAACACATCCTGAAGCAAAAAACACCAATTAATAGCTAATTATCAAAGTAAGAACGGTTAAATAATGCGCTTAACTAAGTTAACTGAATCGACTATAAAACAAGCCATGTCCTATGAATAAGAACAAATTCACCTGAGTATTATTACACATATAGACTATTTTTAATGATTACGTTTATTTAATTTAAAGTATACTCGAGAAGAACATCCGAATCGATATTCTGAACAGAAATCAACGTGAGTGTCCTTGCCGATGAAATCAGTTGCATGTCCGGTGAATTGAAAATGGGAATAGCCTTATTGTCATTAATTACTTTCGGAGCAATAAATAAATAAAACTTATCAATCAAAGCAGAATCGAAAAGCGAGTTTGCAAGAGAACTACCTCCTTCGACAAATACCGAGGATATCCCACGACTCCCAATTTCTTCAAAAACAGATTGAAAATCAAAATAACTTGCTTGCAGTGGAAGAAATATAAAACCTACGCCCTTTTTTTTAAGCACTTTCGCTTTCTGGCTCTTTTCAAATCGTTCATTTGTAACTAAGAGTACAGAATTATTTCCTTCAAACAATTGAGCATCAATGGGGATATCAAGCTCTTTATCTATAATTATCTTCACAATAGGCTTCGACTCTCCTTCTAGACGAACAGTCAGGGACGGATTATCTTTTATTACCGTTCCAATACCTACCATTATGGCATCATGTTCAAGTCGAAGTATGTGAACAATTTTTCTCGATTTTTCAGTTGTTATCCACCGACTATCTCCATTACGATCGGCAATTTTACCATTTGCTGTGGACGCAAGTTTAAGTGTTATATATGGCATCTTTTTCTGAATATACTTTATAAATTTCTCATTACAAATCATGGCTTCTTTTTCCAGTAACCCCGTCTCCACTAAAACGCCAGCGGCCTCAAGTACTTTTCGGCCAGAACGTTTTGCCATAATTGGATTTGGGTCATCCATTGCATATACAAGCTTAGACACTCCTGCTTTAATAATCTGGTCTGAACATGGCGGAGTTTTTCCATAATGTGCACATGGCTCTAACGTCACATACATCGTAGCCCCTTCTGCCAAACTACCAGCTGCTGAAAGCGCATTAACTTCTGCATGGGCTTTACCATATTCTTCGTGATAACCACGACCAACAACCTTGCCATCTTTTACAATAACCGCCCCAACCATAGGATTCGGAGAAACAAAACCACGACCCTTTTGTGCCAGTGATAATGCCTCTATCATATATTTTTTATCTTCTTTGGAAAAAGTCATGACTAAGCTGACTTTAAATTTTGTATTGTTTGTTTAATATTTGTACTATTAAACACCGTAGATCCTGCCACTAGTACATCCACCCCTGCATTTATTAGATCGGCTGCATTTGATTCTGTTACACCACCATCAACCTCAACATCAACATTAAGTTTTTGTTCAAGTATAAAGTCCTTTGTTTGTCTTACTTTATCCAAGCAATACGGTATAAATTTTTGACCACCAAACCCAGGATTAACTGACATGATTAAAATCTGATCCACTATTGGAATAATTGGCTTTATAAGATCTACTGATGTTGCCGGATTAATTGCAACAGACGCTTTTGCTCCAAGGGACTTAATCAAACTTATCAACCGATCCAAATGCTGTGTTGCCTCGTATTGGACTGTAATAATGTCAGCCCCAATACTTACAAATTCTTCAATATATTTTTCAGCCTCAAAAACCATAAGGTGAACATCTAGTGGTTTCTTTGTCACTTCTCGAAGCCGCTTCACCACCACTGGGCCAAAACTAATATTTGGAACAAATCGACCATCCATCACATCTATATGGATATAGTCGGCACCTGCTTTATCGATCATTGCAACATCATTAGCAAGATCGTTAAAATTAGCGGATAGTATCGATGGTGCTATTTTAATCATATTCCTAGTTTCTCATCTTTTTTTATACTTATCAACCTGCTCTATCATCTTACAGTAAGAATCATATCTGCTTTGATGTATCTTTTTATCAGCTAAAGCCTCTTTAATAGCGCAATTTGGTTCCTTTAAATGATTGCAATTATTAAACCGACATTGATCACTATATGTCTGAAATTCGAAAAATTTATTCTTAATTTCTTCTTTAGGAAATACCGAAATATCTACTTGAGAAAAACCGGGAGTATCTGCTAAAAAACTATTAGTTTCTTTAATATAATATAATGAAGTCTGCTTTGTTGTTTGCTTTCCTCGCTGTAATCGCTCCGAAATATCACCAATTAGTATATCCGCCTCTGGGAATAATTTCTTAATTAATGTTGATTTACCAACACCAGAATGACCTGCAAATACCACGGTTTTACCAGCGACTTTCGTCAATATAAACTCATGCATCTTATCACTCAATTTTTCTGCACAAATCCAATAACATTCATAGCCAAGTGACTCATAATGCTTTGTCGTGTTTTTGTAATCAGCATCCACCAAATCCATTTTGTTAAACAAAATGATTGGATTAACAGTTGCATCATTAAAAAAAGTAAGAAAACTATCAATTTGATAATAACTGATTGCTGGATATTTTGCTGAAACCATAACAAAAACTTGGTCGATGTTAGATACAACTGGCTTTAGCAAACAATTATTCCGGTCTTCAATCGAAATGATATTACCAGTGTCTGCCAATTGTTCGTACTTTACATTGTCGCCAACCACAACATTCTTTACTTTTTTCTGCTTATGACAAATAATAATTTGCTTTGTATTATCTTCTAATACATTATACAAACTATTATATGTTCTTAGGACTTTTCCTCTTAGAATCTGTTTCGAATGTTTTTCTGTCAGCATAAATTTAGCGAAATGACTGATAATGAGGCAGCCGAAGCAAACAATGTCATTTAAAAAAGAACTTTTCTTGCCTTTGCCAAGACATCATTATAATACACTTCTATTCTGGCACCAATTTCATCTTCAAGCTCAAAGAAAAGTTCTTTACCGGCCTTCACCTCTTCATTATATAAAAGCTGAGAACCCTCTTGTCTAATCGACACAATCTTGATATTCACTTTTTTTATAATCAAACTTTCAAGTACCTTCAAATCAATTTTAACAAGTAATCGATCATACCCTGGCTCAATTTGCTCGACATTAATACTAACAGGAAATCCGCCTGAAACCAGAACCTTTACGGACCTTCCTTCTGCATAGTATTCTCCCGCAACTGGGTCCTGAGAGATAATAATTCCCTCTTTATACTCTGAAGAAAATGTGTCACCTACTTTTTCAAGTACAAACAATTTTTCTCCAAGCACAATCGATGCTTGCTCAATATCTAAACCCTTAATATCTTGAAGATAGACAACTTCTTTTCCCCGACTTAATACATATTGGACTTGTCTTCCAACTTTTACTCGAGTACCCGATTCAGGACGACTTTCCAATATTTGATTAGCCGAAACTTCTTCTGAAAATCGTTTGCCAACTAAATATCCTTCCAGGTTTTGAGACTCTAAGATAGTAAGAGCATCATCTTCATCTAAGCCTATTATATTCGGAACTTGCGTTTCTGGAATCTCCGTTGAGTAGTTTACAAACATTGCGTATGCAAAAGAAACAATAATTCCAAAAGAAGCAATCCCAGCAAGTAATATAATTACTTTTTTAAAGCTCTTTTTCTTTATATCTGGAGTTTCTTCTTGATCTGCTTTCTTATCTCGTGAAGACTCCTGCTGCTTATTTTTTTCTACCATCTGCTTGCTTCACTCCCTTTAAAGTATCTATTAGTATACCGTATCGCAATAAATATGTGCAAGCTAAAGCCCATTTTACAGCTAGTTTATCGCAAGAAATGCTTTAATAAATGCTAAATTGTCTGTATACTTAAGCACATTAATCAAGAAGACACTCAGTTTATTTAAATAAAATAGTAGATAAAGGAAATATCATGTCAAAAAAACAAGAAAACAACACACCCGAAATATCAACAGAAGATGAGTTTGCAATACGTCGAGAAAAACGACAAAATTTAATAGATAATAATATTGATCCTTATCCACCATACTATAAAAAAGACGTAACTTTAGCTGACATAAAAAAGAAATATGTAAATGTCACAAAAGAAGCACCAACAACTGATTTAGTTACGACTGCAGGAAGAATAATTGCAAAACGTGGTCATGGAAAAGCATCCTTCGGAAATATTTCTGATGAAACCGAATCCATGCAGGTTTATGCAAGAAAAGATGTTATCGGAGAAGAGGGTTATGCTATTTATGCAACACTCGACGTTGGAGACATTATTGGCGTTACTGGGACTCCATTCTTGACCAATACCGGTGAACTAACAATTAAAGTTTCCGAATTTACTTTACTATCAAAATCATTAAATCCACTACCAGAAAAATTCCACGGTTTACAAGATAAAGAATTACGATACAGAAAACGGTATCTAGATCTCATCACAAACCCAGAAATTAAAGACACATTCAAAAAACGAAGCCAAGTAATATCATCTATTAGACGATATCTTGAGAATGAAGCCTTTATGGAAGTTGAAACACCTGTGTTACAACCCATTGCTGGTGGAGCAAGTGCAAAACCGTTTATGACACACCACAATGCACTAGACATGAAACTATATTTACGAATTGCACTTGAACTACACCTTAAGCGACTTATTGTTGGTGGATTTGAACGTGTTTTCGAAATTGGACGTGTTTTCAGAAATGAGGGGGTCTCCTATAAACATAATCCGGAATACACCCTACTTGAACTCTATCAAGCATACGCAGATTATAACGATATGATGGAATTAACAGAGAATCTATTAGGAACACTTGCAAAAGAAATAACAGGCGGTCACAAAGTTCAATACGACAATGTCGAGATTAACTTCAAACCACCATTTGCAAGAATGACAATGGCCTCTGTAATAGAAAAGTATTCTGGTATCGATATCTACAAACATGATTTTAAATCACTTAAAAAAGAACTAGAAAAAATAAGCATTCATGTAGACGAAACATACACGTCAAAAGGACAGTTAATAAACTTAGTCTACGATAAAAAAGTCGAAGAAAATATTATCCAACCAACATTCATTACAGACTACCCCCTAGAGACTTCTCCATTAGCTAAAAAACATCGAGATAACCCTGAAATTGTTGAGCGCTTTGAACTAGTCATCAATACGATGGAAATAGCCAATGCATTCTCAGAACTAAATGATCCGGTTGATCAAAAAGAACGTTTCGAAGATCAACTTAAGCAACGTGAAGCTGGTGACGAAGAAGCACATATGATGGATGATGATTTTATCGAATCACTTGAATATGGCATGCCGCCGACAGGTGGATTGGGCATCGGGATTGACCGAGTTGTCATGCTTTTAACTAATTCTCAATCAATTCGGGACGTATTACTATTCCCACACATGAAGCATAAATAAATAGACCGATCAGTTTATGAGTTCAAATTTATTTGAATACCAATCATTTATACCTCGAGAGAGAATATAGTACTGTTTTAGACCAAGTGTTCTAATTATTTTCTCCGCTTGCCCGGTACGATTTCCAGATCGACAGTAAAAAATATAACTTTTTGTATTATCTAATTTAGCTAAATTTGATGAAAAGTTTCTATCATAGAAATCGATATTAATTGATTTCGCAATACGACTGGATTTATACTCACGAGGAGTCCGAATATCAACAATAATAAAATCTGGATTCAATAGATTTTTTTGAATCAACTGATTAGATTCAACAGCTGTTAAATGTCTTTTTGTTTGAACAATTGCCTCTTTTTTATTCTCACTCGAACTCTGCTTCTCATCCACAGAACATGCTGCCAAACTAACAATCATCATCAAGACAATTATTCCACTAATTATTCTTTTTCTCATCATTGGCTCCTTTTTCCTTGACTTTATATGCCGTTATCTATATATTCATATATTACTATGTATTACAAATCAATTCAAGGAGAATTATATGATACACAAGATTATTTTAACAATCATTGGTGGAGTTTTAGGTTTTGCATATTATAAATTTATCGGCTGCTCAACCGGCACCTGCCCTATCACCAGCAACCCATACATCAGCACAGTATACGGATTAGTCGTGGGTGGAATGCTAAGTGGATTAGTGTAGAGATTATTGCTAATGAAGTGTTAAAAAACTTTTATGATTCTAAAAGTTCCAAAAGGAATTCTTTTGTTACTTTACCGTCTCTAATATACTTTACAAAATCTAAGCCTGTAATAAAAGGCAGATTATCTTCAATTATTAGCAATATTTCAGAGGACATTCTCCCTTTGCTTAATAACTCCTTTATTAATCCACCTAAATGCTTCCACCTTCCTACTCTTTCAAGTTCTGGAACTATTGATCTAAGCACATCCTCTATATTCATACCGACTATAGCATCTGGTGTTATATAATAATATTTCTTTATTGTATTATTTGCAATTCGGCTCATTATCCCTGTTTGTGTCATTAGTTTATTCATCCGTTCTTTTAACTTTTTTGTTATTGGGGCTTTTAACTCAAAAACAAGTGTTGGTATTTCTTTCTTTTCTTCAATATCAACTAATATTATTGAGATATCCTTAGGAATAAGCAATTTACTGTCCTCAGCATTAACTTTTTCTATCCTAATAATTTTTTTCTTTAACATCTCTGAGCCTCCATATTTGTCTTCATACAATATATCGTTGAATCTGCAAATAAATCTCATAAATCTGCACCTGCCCAATAACAAACGACCACGACATCAGCACCGCTTAGGGATTAGTCATCGGCAAAATGCTCAGCGTATTAATCTAGAAATTTCGCAAATTTTATATTCATGATTTCTTCAACTTCAAACCTAACTCTCCGAGAATACTTATGAAGGGTCTTTTTTAGATAATCAACTATAAATCGCTGATCTTGAACACTCATGGTATCCATCATGAAATCAATTTTCACTCTAAACCACTTTTTTCTTTCAAATTCTAAACTCTTTGAATCTAAATCACCACCATCATTATCTTTATACATTCTCTCCTCACGATAATACCGAACGTTCTCTGCGTGAAAAAAAACAGCACCATCTGCGAAATCTAATATGGCTAAATCACCGTCCCCACCCTCTTCATGCCTTTCAATCATTGAATAAACTTTTTTAACTAAATCTGAATTATACAATTTTGTAAGCTCCAAACAGAACAATTTTGCACTATTTAACGCATGATCTTTTTTATATAAAGCATGTCCTTCTTTTGTTTTTGGATAGTTTGTTGGCAATATTCGCTTGTTGCCACACGACCGATCCCAATCATGTCCTATTGCCGACAACAACAATTCCTCAGAAATCAAGTCACCCTTCATCAAACAAAATCGAGCCGCTTCAATTCCATGAATAACACTATCGACAATAGGGTTTGTCTTTTTTGTTGGATTTTGAATCGAACACAAATGTTGAACTAATTTTCTAAATATCAAAAAGCGATTTGGTGGTAAAAATTTTGAAATTTCTTTTAAAAAAAGATTAACATTTAAAATTTCAGATGCACTCATTTGATAGTTTGGATTATTTATTACTTGTATCGGATGGGCAGTACTGTTATTTACTATCTTACTATTCATTTTTTTTAGCTCCTAGAAAATAAATCGTTAGCTATTTATCGAAACTAAAATCCATATATTCTAAATATTTTACATCACAATTTAATGGTAGATTTTTTTAAATCTCAAGCAACCCATACATCAGCACAATCTAGGGCCTCCTAATCGGCGGATTGCTAAGTGGCTTGGTTTAGCAAAACCAGCTTAAAAAATCCAAGGACATAACTTTTGCCAGTGTCGTATTAAGGCACACAGTTAGGGACAAAATAAATCAAATAAATATAAACAATGTTTTAAAGTTGTGAACATGGGTATTATATGTGTATAATATGTGTATAATATGTGTATGGATTTTAAGTATAGCAAACATCTTCTTGCTCGTGCTAATGAAAGGAGTATAAGTCTTGCAGATATTGAGTTGTTGCTTACAGGAAAAGAACTATCGCTTTCTGTTCCAAGCAAGTCTGATGAAACAGTCGTGTTAGTTTTAGGTTTTGTAAGTGGAAATGGAATAGCTGTAATTGTTAATAATGTAACAAAAGTAGTAATAACAGTAAGAAGGATGAGAAAAAATGAAGAAAAATTATTTATGGAGGTGATATCATGACACTAAAATATGATAAAAAGTTGGACAAGCAAAAAAAATTATCAGAACAAGCAGAGTACTACGATAACATAGAATTGGAAGATACCTTTGATTTTTCTAAAGCAGTGAAAAATAAAGGTGAAAATAAAAGAGTAAACATGTTATTACCTTTTGATGTTTATCAAGACGCATATAAAATAGGGGAGTTTACTGGAACAGGATATCAGAACACGTTAAAATTAGCTATTGCGATTGGATTGAAGAATCTAAAAGATACCGTTTTTCCAAACCTAAAACAAAACTAACGTTAAGTGGATTTCTCCAGCACCTAATAACAACGCTTATACTCTCTTTTATCTTTCTCGCTTAATCGCTATGATATTAAACACTTATAAACAAAAACCTCCCCATCCATTCCGGCCCTTTTCAACCAAACCCTTTTATAAAATTTATCTACGTTCAGAACCCAGATGGCTTAAAAATTCAATTCGTTGAAAACATAAAATCCAGCTAAATAGCGTTAATAAAAGCCTTCTTAATAGCAATTATCGAACCATACGGAACTAACTCGTCATTAGCATAAGCATCTCTTGGGAATTGTATTGTCTGATTACGAGTCTCTCGGTGCTGCCATCTGAGGATACTAGTAAATTCTTTAAAATAATACGGTGCATCAGAAGAAACTCCTGCCCAATTTCTAAGAAGCATCATTCCTCCAGTTGTTAGTAACTTGTTAAAAATACCGTCAAGTACATCGCAAGTAGAATCAAGGATACAGCCGTCATAGCCACTCCAAAGAACAAGATTAAATTTACTATCAAGTTTCTTTGAAATAAACCCTTCTATGCTTGTCCGTTCATATACAATCGGGTCTCTTAACCATGAATCCTCATCCTTTTTTAAAATGTCGATGCCTGTTGCGCTTACCTCAAATCCATTATCTTCAAGTAGTTGTTTTGTCATAAATAAAGATCGCCCATGATCACAAGCGATATCCAAAAGATTAATAACTTTCAAATCCCCGCTAGTATTATCTGTGAATATTTCACGGTTAATTAAATCTATAAATCCTTTTGCCTGCTCTCTACTGATATCATTTTTGAACAGTTTTTCATTATAATTTATACTGATTATTTTACTTTGCATAAACATATATCGATAATGATTCATAATTATCCCAATATCCGCTATATCAGATTTTCATCAAGCGCACATCGAAGAATGGATACAGAATACTAATCGGCAGTATGACAAGCAAATTAGTCGAAGCACCCTAACTCTCTGCCTTCAGAAATTTTCTGACTAACTCTTCCTCTAGAAAGTCCCAGCAGTTTTCCAGCCAGTTCAAGTGTCCCCGCAGTTTTATATGCATTATATGCGGCCATAATACCATCACGTTTCGCTTGTTGTTGAGTATCCAATGGATAATCAACAATAATTTCCGAACCACTACCGCTTACAATTGCCTGATCCATTTTTTTCTGCAATATCTTTACTCCTTTTGGACCAAGGTTCTTTATCAAAGACTGCTCTTGAATTGTTAGTTTTCTCAAATCTCCATATGTGTCTATTTTTGCATTCTTAAGCGCATTTGCAACTCTAGTGGGGAAATTTATAGAATCTATTTCTAGCTCATCTGGTATTGCTTCGGTAACATTGACTGCTGGGCTCCTATATACTTTTTCCAGTTGGCTTAAAGGAAACCGAACACTTACTTGTGACTTTTCAACATGAACAATTGTCTGATCCATTGTTTCCTGCAGAAGTTCTATTCTTTTTGGCCCAACATTCTTTTTCATAGATAGTTCTTTTACTGTTATTTTCCTCAAATCTCCATATGTGAAGATTTGTGCACTCCTGAGCATACATCTAATTTGATCAGGCATATCCCAGAGATCTATTTTCAGCCCATCTGGGATTTTTTCGTTAACTCTAATTGATATTATTTTATATTTCATTTTTATTACTTCCTACTAAATATATCGAACTCTCTGAAAAAATATTGCAATTAATATAATGTCCAAATATAATGTCCTAACGATAACTTAGTGTTATGAATTTTAAAATTGTATCAGATCATTTAAATAATTTATTTACTCAACTAAAGAAAAAAGCAATTATGGCAACCACTGAAAGTATTGGCTATCATGCCATAAGTAATATTCTTGGAATCAAAAGTCAAAAGGAACTCGATCTGTTCAGAGCGCTTTATTCTCATGACATACCTTACATATTCCTCAGCATTTCTAACGCATTGAATCAAGCTATGAGCAACTTAGAAAAAACAAGAATGGACGAACACGATGATATTATGAGAAAAGCTTACTCTGGCGAAATTTCATTTGAAGACTCTCATCAGCTTTTTCAAACAGATAGCATGGATTTTAGTAGCATCTTTTTCTATAGCACAGGAAACTTAATTAAAAGATGGATGGTTCAAGTAAAGGACTGTATCCGGTCCTTTGCTGAGTACCAAGCATCAATTGCAAAAGCACTACTTGATGAACCTGATTTAGATCGTAGTGATGAAAGATTACTTAAGGGTCTACTACTTGAAATGTTTGATCATGGCAGCTTAGTTCGGGATATGATGGATCAATTAGTAAACCAAGTTTTTTCTAGCTATAGAATCATAGACAACAACAATGTTTCAGAAAGTGAAAAACAAGTATTTCTAATAACACTAAGCTCTGGCTTTAACTACTTTAACTCACTCTTCGCAAACACAAATTTTGGTCGATTCAGCATAAGCAATAATCAATTTTCGCCCATTGAAAGTTATCATAAATATAATATTGGAACTATCGAAATTGATCTTGAAGAAACTGAAACAAATTTCATGCTGGATCATCTGCTTTATAATTTGGCCCAAAACACCATTGATCATGCTTTCCCGAAAACCATTGAAAGGAAAGACAGGAAGATATCGATAACAGGTAAAAAAATCAAAAATGGATATATGCTGACTTTTTCAGACAATGGAAAAGGGATGAATCATGAACAACTAAAAAATGTCTTTAAAAAAGGAAAAACCAGCAAAGAGGGAGGCCATAATACCGGTATGGCCATGTATGCCTGGAAGGAAAAGCTAAAATTAATGGGTGGAACTATTGAAGTCAATAGTGAAAAAGGAGCAGGCACTGTGTTTTCTATCTTTATGCCCAATGAATCTTTAGTCCTAGATTAATTTCTTGGGATTTTTTATCTATACAAACGTTATATTAGAAAACAGGAGCTATTAATGAACACCAAACTACTGTCTACTAAAACTAAATCAGACCGGATTCCAAGCAACTTATTTGGACTCTGTTTTAAATCTGGCAATTGGGATCAAGTCGCATTTGAAATCTATCAGGATATAATACAGATAACAATCCCCAAACAAGCGGGACAGGATACTTACCCCTTTATTGTTGATGAAAATGGTCGCTTGCAGACTATCTCAGACAATAGCGCAGAAGCAGTTCGAGATGGACGCATTGTCAAAGCCCTAGAGGCTTTCTATGAAGTCATTACCAATCCCTATCACGCTGTTCTCCGATTTCATACAGCAGATAGAAAAGAAATGGTTCAGTCATTAATAAGTTTTTTCAAGAATAGTCGAAAAAATTACTTACCGGAAGAAGTTTAGATAATGAAAACAAAAGTAATCAGCATAAATACACCAATAATTCCGCTGCATCTTAAAACCAATATGGTACTATCAATTGCCATAGCATTATTTGGAACTTATGAAATATGGGCATCAACACCTGAAGCAACTAAGCTTCCGTCTATCTTTGGAGAACATGATTTAGCAGTTGGACTTCTATCAATCGCTTCCGCAATAATATTAACCGCTAAAAATATAACTGATATTAACTTCTTTTTTCCAGATAACGATTAAATTACAAGTCTTCTGGCTATTTCATATCAAACTTTTTGCAACTTTTTGCAACAAATGCCGATATATTAATATAGCTACTTCTTTTGGGGGAAAGACTATGAATAATAAAATTGTTGCCATTAATGAACCGGATACAGGATATAAACCTTCTTCGATAACAATATTTGCTCAAAATAAAGCGGTTCAAATGAAACTCTTTCCTGTTACACTTGCTTTACAATCAGCTTTTCCTGAATCCAAGATCTTTTATTCAATCACAAACCAAACCAAAGATACTAAAGTGTTCTTCCAGTCATATGGTAAAAAGTTAGAACAGCAGGGTGCTTATTCAAGTAAATATACAGAAAAAAAAGAGGATAGTGACTCAAGAATGTCCATTCTGTTTAACAAAACAGACCGTATTAAATGTCGAGTTACAAAGAAAAACGATTTAGAGGTACAAATACCTTTAGATAATCTGAAACAGACCACACATCAAATTTGGACAACAGAAGAACTACAACAATTGAAAAATCGCTATGGAATAGACGATCCAAATAAAACCATTATTTTTGGAAGCCTTCAAGGCAACAATGATGAAAATTATGTCTATCGAGATCTTGCGGCCTTACTTCTAAAAGAAGGCTATCAGGTAGTAATGGTTCCAAACTCCGCTAGAGATGAAGCACTTAAAAATTTTATGACAGAACCATTCAAACAACTATATCCCGTTCATGAAGTATCTCCAAAATCAAATCCACCTGAAAATAAACCAAAACTTATTTGGGGTGGAGAACAAGGATATCTATCAAAACTATACCTATTATCCAGCTTTACTTTCCTGGGAGGATTAATGAATTCGTCAAAAGGAATACAAAATCTAATGGAACCCTTGGTTATGGGAAATATTGTCTTCAGTTGGCTAAATCCATTCAGTTATAAAGGTGACAATAGTGATTTACTACTAAAAGAAAACGGAAACCCAGGCCTATGCAAACTCGATTACAATGAAGATTTTTCGACTAAAATACTAACAATGCTAAAAACACTAACTAGTCACCCAGAAGATTTAAAAAACTTAAAACAACAGATTACACAAGCTACGTTATCTAGTGATTTCAATTTAAATGAAGTTCTAGGGAAAATCAAATACCGCTTTGATTACCTAAATGAATCGGAGAAAGAAAACAACTAGTATTTATTGCAGTTTAATTTTCGCAGGAGCGCCATTATTATCAACAAGCCATTTCAAGTATATAATATTCTTTTCGTCATCAAAACTAAGTAGCTCTGGCCAATCATTTGCTAAACCCCAGAACTCGTTACGGTCTTTTTCCACGTCATTCATTTCATAAATTGTACCGTTTAACGAATCAAGAACAAGCTCATGAAGTTCTTCTAGCATCACAAATTCATCTCGCTCCAATTCATATTCCAGCCGACCCTTCAAAGCCATCTCCATTGTCTTCATTACCTCTTTATCCATCCGATAGCGCTTGTGTTCTATTTTTCTGGATAGAGCGCTATTGAAATAGCTAATACCCTCTCTAATAGTAAAAACATTCCGTCTTAATTGATCCTCATACAAATCCTTAAACTCTCGCTTTATTGCATCTATTTCTTTCATAAAGCAAGAAAATTCTCTATCACGACCAGTTAGGCGCGCATTTTGAATGGTTTGCTTATCTCCAATAAGAATAAAGCGCTCCATCCCTCTGCTAATTGCAACATTCAAACGATGTAGATCGCCCATGTGGCCTACCTTGTAAGGGTTTCCATTGCTTCTAACAAAACTAAGTATCATCGCTTCACTCTCTGATCCTTGAGCTTTATCAGTCGTCAACACGGTCTGCTTCGCAATGTGCCAAGCATCTTCTTCTGGCATCCCATTTGATACAAGTCGATCTACTAGTAAACCCTGAATTAACGCTATTTGTCCGTTATATCCACTAATAACACGAATCTGATTCATTGGATAACCGGCTTTCCTAAACTTATCAAATTCCTTTAGCACCTGTTTTGCTTCTTGATAATTTGCATACATCGTTCTGTTTTTAAAATTATCTTCCTCAGAACTTAAATCATAAAACGATTGCACGATATATTTATGTGCACGTCTACTTGGTACTCTAATCAACAAACTATCAATATCTTCAAACATAATTTCGTTGCCATTATTCCCCTTCCTTACAGGAACATCCACAACACGCATAGTGTCATTTTCCATATATGTCCATGGTTTTGGAACCATTTTGCCTTTGTATATTAATCGTCTAAGCAAAATCGTAACTAAAGGATGATTACGATAATTACGTGCTAAAAATACCTGAGGAAGCCCCTTACCCCAAAGCAACTCCATCCCACTTTTTCTAATCGATTCTGGAATGCGTCCATTTGGGTAAAGTTTTTTACTAATATGCGTCCTTAGCTGTTTATGGTCGCCACCCAATATTAGTTTTTCTTTTGCTTTAACACCCGCAAGTATCGTATCATTTTCATTCACAGTACCTGCTTCATCAATGATGACAACTGAGAACTTTTTATTTCTTGTACATGGTGCAGAGTACAAACTATCACTTGTTACACCGACAACATAACCCTTCCCTGGATTTCGCCTTTTAATAGCATCTATTTTTTCCTTATACGCTTTTTCACTCCACACACGATGCTTTCTGCTTTTACTATCAATAGATTCTCGGTTTTTTTCACTAAATACTCTTAACTGTGGCCCCTTATATCTAAGCACAATATTATCAACTGCCTTATTAGATCGGCTAACAACTAGGACATCTTTTCCCATAGCAACAAACTGATTTATTATTTCAACTAAGGTTGTTGTCTTTCCACTACCGGCTCCACCCTGAATTATCAAGGTATTTGTATCCTTATCTACCGCCATTTTTACCGCTATTCGTTGATAGGCATCCGACTCAACCCGTGCATTCAGAAAAGCCAAGGAACTTCTTTCAATCTTTTTTTTATCAAGTTTTTTTGGCTTAATACTTCCAAGAACCTCTTTTATCGGTTTTTTTATAATGCCGTCAAAAAAGCTTTTTATTGCATTTAATTTATATTCTCTAATTCCAAGCAATGACTCTCCCTTTTTAATTGATTTTAATATTTCGATCCACTGTGCCTCTGTTTTTACTTTTAAGGAATATTTGTATTTATCATTTCCCGGAAGTTGAATTGATGCAGCATAGGATTCCAGATGATACTCTTCATCCAATCGATTTTGAGAGGGTAATTCTATTTTAAACCGTCTTGCCGCCTCAAAAAGGGGCTTGTCTCGATACGGTCCTATTAATAAAGAAGCTGCTGATATTCCCAAGCCTTTATCAATTCGGAATTGAAGCGCACCCAATGCGATATTTTTTCTAAAATATTTTTTATAATGGATTAGTTGATATTTGTTTCCTTTTTTCGTAACACTTATTGCATGATTCCTGGTACATCTAGCTTTGCCCTTTTTACCAACTTTACTTAGTATCCAGTAATACTTCGGGGGCTCTGAATATTTCCCTCCCTCTCGTATTTTTGCAATTAATTCCTTCTTACCATTTATTTCAATAAGTTCTACCTCAACACTTAATCGCTCATTTTTCATTAGATAGGAACAATCATGTCGATCGAATAAAGACACTTGTGATCGACCTCTTTTTGAAAGGTTTGTGGGGATGCCTTCCCAAGCCACTTTGTCTCCAACATTTTTTAGCTCAAGTACTTTCCTCCGAAACTGAGATACATGCATTCGTTTTGAATACTTATTCCCTATCGTGTCTATTCGCCAATCCTTATCCCGAACAAGGCCCTTGGCTCCTTTTTTTAACAACCAAATCTGTTTAGGCTTCCCTTTAAGCTCATCCCCATCATATATCTTTGCAATATGCTCTTTCTTCCCATCAATTTCAATCATTTCTACTAAAACACTGACTCGCTCATTTTTTATACGAATCATCAAATCCACATTATCAAAAATTGAAGCGCTTGCCTTACCCCCACTGTCAGTCGCAGGGATGCCAATAATGCTGACCGAATCACCTACATTATTCGTTTCCGCTGCTTTTTTTCTAAACACTTTTATCGGCATGCGTTTCTTATAAAAAGTTTTACTTTTAAATATTTCCCACTCTTTATCATGAATAACATGCTTCCCATCATCTTTAAGCAGCCATATCGCTTTAGGGATTCCCGTTATCTGATCACCCTCGTATATTTTTACAATCCGCTCTTTTTTTCCTGAGATCGAAACAAGCTCAGCTTCTATACTAATCTTGCTGGACTTAATTACAGCCTGAAAAACACTCTTATAAAAAATAGAAACATTGGCTCGTCCATTTAGCTTGTTCGCATTTATTCCTAATAGAGCAGACTTATCCCCTAATTTACTGAAGGAATTAACTTTCTCACGAAATTTTAAAATACCCGCTTTTTGTATGTCATTGGATTGTATAGCGATTACTTTTGAATACATTCTAGCCACCATATTAATATATCGGCAAAAATGGTGAAATATTTCAATATATATTAGATTCTATCGAAATAAGACATACTTGGATTATTAATCAGCTTTAGCTAGTGTCAGAAAGCGACAAACTATAATATAATAACCCTATGATAGAAAAATATGATATTGCCATAATTGGTTGTGGAACAGCAGGTTATGAAACGGCACTAGCCGCATCAAAAGCTGGTTTATCTACTATTATTTTTGAAGAAAAGTACATCGGAGGAACCTGCTTAAATGTCGGATGTATTCCAACCAAAGCTTATTTGTATAAAGCCAAACAATACCAGCTACTAAATAAACTAAAAGTTGAATCATCCAGGGACGATCTTTTCAGCATGCCCTCAATTTCGAGCAGCACACAACGTGTGATTGCTAGATCTCAGAGAGCCATGGAAACCAAACTAATAAAAAATGAAGTAATGCTAATTAAAGAAACGGTTTCAACCTTCAATTCTGATACTATCACAACAACTGAAGGCAACAATTATTGTTTTGATAAACTTATTTTAGCAAGTGGCTCCTCACCGTTTATTCCAGGACTATTTCAGAAAAAAACCGACAATCCAAAACTCTACACAAACGAAAACATCTTCTCTTTAGAAGAATTTCCAGAAAGCATAACCATCGTAGGTGGCGGTGTTATCGGCATCGAATTTGCATTCTTTTTTTCATCCTTTGGCGTACAGGTAGATATAATAGAACTTGCACAGACTATTCTCCCGTTTGTTGATACTGATCTGGTTCAAGAAGCAAAGAAACTACTGAAACGAAAAAAAGTAAAAATCCATGAAAACATCAAAATTGCTAAGCTCGGTGATGATTTATCTATATCTACTGCAGATGGGGCTATTATTAGCAACGAACGACTACTGGTAGCAACCGGACGAAAAGCGAATCTACCTGATCACACAATCAATATAACGCTAAACCAAAAAGGATTTGTTGAAACAAGTAACTGCTATCAAACAAATATCAATAATATCTTCGCAATTGGCGATATCAACGGCAAATCACTATTAGCACATTCCGCCAGTAACCAAGCATTTCAATTACTCGAATATATTACACATGGCTCAATACCAACAGAAAAAACAATTCCATCTGTTATCTATCTGAACCCATCCTTATCTTCTGTCGGATTGAATGAAAAAGACCTGGATGATGATTTTTCATGTACGCTTACGAAAATCCCCTATGGCCTATCTGGTAAAGCCCAAGCAGAAGAGAATACTGAAGGATGGATCAAACTCATCACAAATGAGGATCAACTACTAGGTGCTCACATTTATGGGCCTAATGGAGAAGATCTATTACCACTATGCACACTCGCAATTGATATGAAACTAAGTATCAATGAGCTTGCCAACACAATCTACGCACATCCATCCTATTGCGAGCTACTTAAAGAGGCATTCCATGCGGCTTTACAGTAGTTTTCGCCTCACCCCCGGCCTACGGCCACCCCCTCTCCGCTTGCGGAGAGGAGAGCAATCCTATAAAATACATCCATGAAAACTATCACTCAACGAGTTAGAGATCATAGACAACAGCAAACACCTGCAGAAAAAATCAGAAAATCCATAAACTCCTTTCTCCGTGAACGGAGAGAGGATGGCTCTTCGAGCCAGGAGAGAGGCGAGCAGCTTTGAAATATCCTGAATTTCTAATAAATAGTGTAAGAAAAAAAGCGTACGATATTAAGAAGCTACCAATGCCTGTTAATACAGTCTGTGCAGAAGCAAAATGCCCAAACAGAGGCGAGTGTTTTTTAAATAAAACGGTAACATTTTTACTTCTTGGAAACATTTGCACTCGCAACTGCAAATTTTGTAGTATTAACAAAGGAAAACCAGAATCAACACCTCCAGATGATCGCAAAGCAATAATTGAAGCAATTAAGCATTTCGGTTTAAAATATGTCGTACTAACATCCGTGACTCGTGATGATTTACCTGACGGCGGTGCCTCCGTATTCGTTGAAGTTATGAAAGAAATCCGAAATTATAATCCGTTAATTAAAGTAGAAATACTCGTACCAGACTTTCAAAACAACTACGACTCAATTAATCTAGTCTGTACAGAAAATCCCTTCGTTTTTAATCATAACCTGGAACTTATTCCAACCATATTCAACACCTATCGACCAATGGGAAATTTTGACAAATCGCTAAAGATTCTTGAATATGTGAAACATCATTATGCTAATATACATATTAAGACTGGAATTATGGTAGGCCTGGGCGAAAGCAATAAAGAAATACATAATTTAATTCAATTATTAGCTAAGAAACAGATTGATGCACTAACAATTGGACAATATCTTCAACCCAATAAAAAACTCGCAGAAGTAAAACGATTTGTGACTCCTGAAGAATTTAAAACCTTTGAAGAGTCTGGCAAAAAACTTGGCATAAAAGTTGTTGCGGGGCCATTAGTAAGAAGCTCGTATATGGCTGAAAATATTTTTAAGTAATCATAAGCGCCATTCTTATGTTAAAATAATCACATATGGAACGAAACAATTTAATTGAAGCAGAGCAACAAGAACCTGCACTTGAAACATCCTTAAGGCCGAAAGCCTTTAGCCAATATATCGGGCAGGAAAAAATAAAGAAAAATTTATCGGTATTAATACAAGCCGCTTCCGAACGAAATGAAACCATTGATCACATTTTGTTTTATGGATCACCCGGTCTCGGGAAAACAACATTAGCCAATATTATTGCCCATGAAATGGGTGTTCATATTAAAACCACCTCCGGCCCCGCAATTGAAAGGCCTGGTGACTTAGCTGCAATATTAACCAACCTACAAGAACATGATATTTTATTTATTGATGAAATTCATCGACTTAGTAAAAGTGTCGAGGAAGTACTGTACCCAGCAATGGAGGATTACAAACTTGACATCATTATCGGAAAAGGACCATCAGCCAGATCAATCAGACTCGACATACCGCACTTCACACTCATAGGGGCTACTACAAAAGCTGGGATGCTATCATCACCATTACGTGATCGATTCGGATTTGTAGCAAAACTCGCATTCTATAACAATCAAGAGCTCATTCAGATATTGCAACACTCTGCCTCTACACTAAACACATCCATCAATGAACGTGCAGGATTGGAACTAGCAAAAAGAAGTCGCGGAACACCTAGAATAACACTTCGCCTACTAAAAAGAGTTCGTGACTGGGCTCAAATACAAAAATCCAGCACTATTACAAAAAAAATTGTTGATGAAACATTAGATTCTCTTGGAGTAGATAGTCTAGGTTTAGATGACAATGACAAAAAACTCTTAAACACCCTGATACTAAAATTCAACGGAGGTCCAGTTGGCCTTGATACCTTAGCTGCATCTACTTCTGAAGATGCTAATACTATTGAAGATGTCGTTGAACCATATCTATTGCAATTGGGACTAATTGAACGAACACCAAGAGGTCGGATTGCAACAGCAAACGCATACAAACACCTCAATATTAGCCAACAGCCTGAAACAGCAAAAACGAGTCAAGCTACGTTATTTGATTAAAAATAAAAGCAAAGGAGTTTTATTAATGAGAACTGCAAAAGATAAACGCAAAACTAATGAAACAAATATTTCAGTTAATTGGAATTTAGACGGAGAAGGAAAGTACAAGAACGATACATCAATTGCCTTCATGGATCATATGCTAGATTTATTTGCTAGACACGGTTTTTTTGATCTTACCGTTAAGGCCACTGGAGATATTGATGTTGATGATCACCATACTATTGAAGATCTAGGAATTGTAATGGGCACCGTTTTTAAAAAAGCAATTGGAGATAAAAAGGGTATTTATCGATATGGATTTCATCTACTTCCAATGGATGAATCGCTTGCTTTAGTTAGCTTAGATATCAGTAATCGACCCTATTTAAATTTTGATGTTACGTATCAAAATCCGTTACAAACTTTTGACTCATCCCTTATTAAAGAATTCTTTTCAGCATTTGTAATAAATGCGGGGATCACCCTCCATATAAAACTACTAGCAGGAGATAATACTCATCATATTATAGAGGCTATTTTTAAAGGATTTGCCAAGGCACTTAACCAGGCAGTTCAGCTAGACACGAGAGAAAAAAGTATTCCCTCAACAAAAGGAATCATATAAGTGCTTATTTTTATTTTGTCTAGCCATATGATATACTCCTTCTAACATGGTAAAACTTGATTTTAAAATAGATGAGCTAGTTAAAAAAATTGCCGATGATATCATTCAGGATTCGGAAGATTTGGAACAAGTCATTTTAATTGGGATTGTTACCCGCGGATACCCAATAGCAATAAGGCTTTCAGAACAAATAAATAAGAAATTAAAAAAACAAGTACCCGTTGGTAAATTGGATATAACCTTATACCGTGATGACCTTGAAACAAAAAACAACTTATTAAAAATAAAGGAAACACTCATTCCAACAAGCATCGAAAACAAAACAGTGATACTCGTTGATGATGTATTCTTTCATGGTCGCACCGTGAGAGCCGCTATTGATCATATATTAGACTATGGGCGACCACACGAAATCAAATTTGCAGCATTAATTGATAGAGGACATAGAGAATTACCAATTTCTGCCAATTACGTTGGACAGGTCATAGAAACAAAGAAAACAGATATTGTAAAAATTAGTATTTCAGAAATCGATGGGAAGGATTTAATAGAAAAAAATGACAAAAAAAACTGATAACGATAATGATAACAAGAAGGACAAAAACCCTTTCGATTTAAAAAAGAATTTCAATTTCAGAAATTTTTTTCTTGCTGCAATAATTTTTCTTTTTATTGTGTCTCTTTTCCCATCTCTTAGAAATAGCAACAAATCATTCGATCAAATTGCATTCTCAGACTTAATTAACTTAATTGAATCAAAACAAATTAACGAAATTAATATCAATAACGTTAATTCCTCTGCCACTGGTCAATTATCAAATGGGACAAACTTCCAAACCAATATAATTAGTTACCCTGGCTTAATTGAAAAACTTCAAACAGCAGGTGCAACGATTAATATTAAACATGATGATAATAGTTTATTAATCAACATCCTCATTCAGCTATTACCCTTTGCTATCATCATCGGCATTTGGTTTTTCATTTTTAGACAAGCTCAAGGAGTAAACAATCAAGCGATTTCATTTGGTAAGAGTCGCGCAAAACCAGTTAAAAAAGAAGATAATAAAATTGTAACCTTTAAGGATATCGGCGGGATAAAAGAAGCTGTAGAAGAACTTCAGGAAATCGTCGATTTTCTAAAAGCACCAGAAAAATTCATCCAAATTGGTGCAAAAATCCCTAGGGGTGTTCTATTAATGGGCCCTCCCGGAACAGGTAAAACATTACTTGCTAAAGGAATTGCTGGTGAAGCGGATGTTTCCTTTTTTAATCTCAGTGCTTCAGAATTTGTTGAAATGTTTGTGGGAGTTGGAGCAAGTCGAGTACGAGATCTTTTTCAACAAGCAAAGAAAAATCAACCATCCATTATTTTTATTGATGAAATGGATGCAGTTGGTCGTCATCGTGGCGGCGGGATTGGTGGTGGTCACGACGAACGAGAGCAAACACTCAACCAATTACTGGTTGAACTAGATGGCTTTGATGATAAAGCTTCTGTCATCGTTATAGCCGCTACAAACAGACCGGACATTTTAGATAAAGCGCTCTTACGACCCGGTCGTTTTGATCGACAAATAGTAATCGACAAACCAGACATTGTCGGTCGTAAAGAAATCCTTGATATCCATAAGAAAAATAAAAAATTAGCACGAACTGTAAACATGGAAATTATTGCAAAACGTACAGCCGGTTTTACAGGGGCTGATCTTGCAAACCTTGTAAATGAGGGTGCATTACTTTCTGCACGAAACAACAAAAAAACGATTGGAATGAAAGAATTGGAAGAATCCATAGATAGAATTATGGCAGGACCAGAAAAGAAGAGTAAGGTAATGTCAGATAAAGAAAAACGTATTATTGCCTTTCACGAACTTGGCCATGCAATTGTTGCTAAAAAACTAAAAGGTGCAGACCCAGTTCATAAAATATCAATTCTTCCAAGAGGAATGGCGCTTGGATATACCTTACAAATTCCAGATCGCGATAAATTTTTATTACCGAAGAATGAGATCCTTAATGAAATAATCATTCTAATGGGTGGCAGAAGCGCAGAGGAAGTCTTTTTCGATGACATCACAACTGGTGCATCAAATGATATTAAACGAGCCACACAGACTGCACATCAGCTCGTATGTGAATACGGGATGAGTAAACTTGGCACACGAACCTTTGGGAAAAAACAAGGGGATGTATTCCTTGGTCGAGATATTCAAGATCATACCCAAGACTATAGCAACGAAACAGCCAAACTCATTGATGAGGAAATAAATAGTATAATTAATGACTGTTATAAAAAAGCATTAAATATAATCAATACTAATAAAAAGAACCTCGAAATAATTGCAGAAAAATTACTCGTCAAAGAAGTCTTAACAGGTAAAGAATTCGAAAAACTGCTTGAAAAAGCATAATTTATTAAATATTTTTTAAGCCACACACATCCAGCAATAACTCGCCTTACTCTATTCTCGTAATTATTTTTTTTAATAAATCGTTAAATATTTGAATAAATATGTTTAAAAGTTTATTCAGCAGGGAATACATAATTATATAAAATCAACATGTTTAATCTGCAAGCCTTGATAGTACAGGCATTTTTAAAGTAAATGTTTAAAAGTTTGTAGGATGGGAATAAAAAAAACATACAGCATTATTTGGGGGAATAATGAAAACCTTTAGAAACAACATTTTATTAGTTCTTATAACTAGCATATTGCTACCATTATCATTTGCAATGTATGGTGGACAACCTGGCGCTTTTCTAAGCTTTGGTACAAGTGCTCGAAGCATTGGGATGGGGAGAGCCTTCGTTGCACTAGCTGACGATTCCTCTGCATCCAATATAAATCCGGCAGGAATGATCCAAGTACCAAATATAGAAGGATCTTTTTTCCAAACAGACTTATATGGACAATATCAACTGACCAATTTCAACCTAGTTTATCCAATGGTTGATAATCATATTGGAATTTCTTATACACAACTTGCATCAAGCCCAATGGAGCTAAGGGATGAATACAATGTAAAACAGGGCAACTTTACTGACGAAAAAGCAGCAATTGGGATTTCATATGCCCAAGCATTTTTTTTACCAAATCTATCAATGGGTACATCTGTAAAATATGTAACCAGGAAATTACATACCAACGAAGATTCAAGAATTTTAGGGGATCTTGGGTTTTTATATCGTCCATTCTCTTTCATGTCTGTTGGAGCAACAATCCAAAATATTCTGGACTTCAAATTAGACAATAATTCCGCAGATAACTTTAAACCTTTATTACGTGCTGGTATCGCATATAAAGGGAAGGGCTTCAAGCTTGCATATGATATAGAAAACGACCTTAACAACTGGTTTTTAGGAATGGAATATACCATACACCCACTATTAACTGTCCGTGGTGGCATTAACTACGAATCAACAAATTTTGGCCTTAGCAGTGAATTCTATGGTATTCGCTTAGACTATGCTTACTCTTGTCCAAATGATGGTGTTTTAGATGCAACCAACCGTTTCTCTATTAATATGGGCATTGGACAAATGATTAGTGAATTTCAGGAAAACTCTTCCTCTGATTGGTACAACTACGGTGTTGAAAAATACCAAGAAGGATTCTTTTTACTGGCTTTAGTCGATATGAAAAAAGCATTTATTTTGAATCCACATGACAAAGAAGTAATTAGCAAGTTGACTAAACTTAAAAAACTAGAACAACTAAGTAGCAAACTAAACCTAGATGTTAAAGTTGAAAAAGCAATTTGGCCAAAATACAAACAAATAAAAACGATGATAAATGACGGCCAACTAACAAAAGCAAGAACAGAAACAATGCAAATGCTTAAACGCTTTCCAAAAAGTTTAAACCTAATGAATTTAATAGAACACATAAATAAAAAAACAAGTGAAGGGATAAGGTAATGAAAAATATAGCACTCAAAATACTCACAATTAGCCTCTTAATAAGCATCTCAATTTGTGCACCATCTAAACATAGTGAAGAAGCAAACGCGCTCGAAGAACAAAAAATGTTACTAGAATCTCTTAAAAGTTTTGTTGATGACAACCCAACCGCAGCAGATGAGATGGAATATATAATCCAAAAGAAAGAAGATTCAGCTCGAAAAAAAATGAATTCCCTTCTTGAAAAAATGGCAACTGATAAAGATGAAAAAGACGAAGATGAATTATCTGGTGGAGCGCTGGATTATGTAACACGCAAACTAAACCTAGCACTCGTTTATTTCTACGAAGCAAAATATTGGCTAACTATTTCAGAATGTAATAACATTATTAAAGTAGATCCAAAAAACCCATTAGCATGGATACGCAGAGGATCTGGTTATTATATGATAAGCAACTATGAACAAGCAAAAAAAGATTGGAATATAGCACTAACACTTAATCCGAAAAAAACGGATCGCACGGATATTCAAAACTTTCTAGTAAAAATTGATACTTTAATTAGCGATAATCAATAAGCGGCTTCAGTCCTAGTGCTCAACTTATAGATATATTCTAAGAGATTCTTTTCTGGCAGCAACAAGTTCTTTTTTCTACGGCCATACACTGACTCAACTGTTTGTATAAACTTGTCAAACTGGTACTCTTCAACAACAGATCCATTTGACCATGAAAAGGAAGGGATCCACTTCTGCTCAACACCTTTTGCACCCACAACATTTGAACCGACACCCACAATTGTCCCTGTATTAAGCATGGTTCCAATCCCAAATTTAACATGATCACCAATGATACTTCCCATAAAAGTTAACCCGGTTGAAAAAACATCGCCTTTTGCCTTTGTTAACTTAACATCACTGTAGTTGTTTTTTAAGTCACTTGTTGTTGTTAACGCACCAATATTTACCCACTGTCCCACATAAGAATGGCCAATAAATCCGGCATGATGCTTATTGCTATTCTCTAGGAAAATACTCGCTTCAATCTCTCCCCCAACTTTACACCCTTCACCAATCGTAGTGCCATTATTAATATATCCTGAGTATATTGTTGCACGATCATCCACCATAACAGGCCCCTCAATAACTGTGTTTGACTTTATAACAACATCTTCCCCAATGTAAATTGGTCCCTTCCGAGCATCCAAATGTACGAAGGGATCAATCTTACTTCGCTTCCCAACAAATATTGATTCTTCTCTGCTTAAAGCAACCTGTGTATTTAAATTTGTTAAAAACAAACCACCCCTTTTTAGTAATTTAAAATCCGTCATTAATATATCTGCATTATGTTTGATAATTGTCCAAATATTATCAATTACTAAACAATCCTTAAGATTAACAATCTTAATATCGTCCTGTTCTTTTAAGAAGTTGATGATCTCCTCATCTTTAAACTGAACTTGTTTCGCAACTGCTAAAAACTTAGACAGCAACTCATCTCTTAAGCCAATCGCCAAAACCTTATTACCCGACACAATTAGAAAATCTCGATCTTTTATGGATTTAATTAGGTCTGCTAGCTTTTTATTCATAACAGTACGGCCATTTATGATTAATGCTTTGAGCCCAATATTTGGTGAATTAACAAAGTATTTTGGATATCGCTGACTTAGAACTGGTTTCAAATAATCTCGCGTTACTAAATGATACTTCGATTTTGAAAAGAATAAGTGTATTCGCTCTAAAAAGGACAACATCCCGATCCTAAGTTCAAAAACACTTCTTAAATACACAAGTGGCATAAATTTTTCGTAAGAATGGTCTTCGTAAACAATTATATTATATTGCATATCAACCATAATAACACTTTAAACTTTTTCTGGTAAAGCTTTAGTCATAAAACCACCTTAGAACCCCTATCGCACTAATAGCAGCAGTTTCTGTTCGAAGAATATTTGAACCAAATGATGCTAAGGTAACACCCTGGTCTTTCAGCAACATCAATTCATCCTTGTTGAAACCACCTTCAGCTCCAATTATAATGGAAATCTCTTCTATTTTTTCTTTCCCACTCAAATAGTTTTTAAAACTAGTCATGGCACTATGTTCTGCTAAACAAACAACCCCTTCTCCTCCATTAATTACTGTTAATTTCATAGCATCCTCAATTTGAGGTTTATCAAATCTACGACTCTGCATTGCAGCCTCTTTTACAATTTTCTCCCACCTTACAACATTTCCTTTATCAACCTTTGGTACTATATTCTGAGTAATCACAGGGATTATCCTGTCGACACCCAATTCTGTTGCTTTTTGCAAAATCAATTCCATCTTCTGCTTTTTTGCAATTGCTTGATATAGCGTAATCTTTGGTAAATGTTTCGACGGTTTATCTTTAATACCAATACGAACGATTGATACGGACCGCTTGTTTAGTGAGCATATTTTGCCAACGATAAACGTTGATCCTGTTGGTGGGATAAAATTTATCTGGTCTCCCACTCTTTTTCGTTGAGCTTTAATATGTTGGTACTCATCTCCCGAGATTTCAAACTCTTGATCTGGATACTTATTAATAAAAATGTTCATTTTTCACACACCTTCGTATCACTTTATTCTTGATAAGTATCTTACGCCAATAAGCTATATCAAACAAATTCTTGCCTAATACTTTTTAATATTAAAACTTGTGAGATAAACTATTATCAATTATATTTATAGATATTAATACTCGATATACTAATAACAAAGCAGATTATTATGAATAATAACGCTGAACCATTAAAAAAAATACAAGCAGATACCCCCTTACTTGATAACAATATTTTTTCGTTACTTTCTTTAAAAGATTTAAACCGAGAATTTATAGCTAAAACAAGCCGAATCCAAGAGCTATTAATGAAACAAAAGAAAAAGTTTGATAACTATGATTCGTCTAAGCATAAACTTGTTGAGAAAAAAGAATTAGTTGATATCACTATAAAAAAATACACTGAAAAAATTGACTCTACACTTTTTATGATCTGGAATATCATTCACTTGTTACCCAGAGAGCAAATGGTTATTTACCAAGCATACTTTCAATTTAAGCTAAAAAAACTTTTTAGTGGCTCTCCTTACAATAAGCGGCTCTTTGCGAAACCCCTTGGATTCCCAGATGACCATCAAATGATTCTGTACATATCGGACAACCATTATCTTGGAAAAAGTAGCTATGACAAATTCATTCACCAATACTCCATGGGCATACCGATTAACCAAACAAAACGTAATAGAAAAAACTATTTCAAAGAAATTCTTTCAAATTTAATTGAAACAGGATCAAATCAAAAAATTACCTGTCTCGAATGTGGACCAGCCTTAGAAGTAACAGAGATGATAAAAGAAAGGGACACTCTAAACAATGCATCAATTACTCTTTTAAGTTCAGAGGATAATGCCATTACTTATATCCAAAAATTACTTAAAACAAGTCATCGATTACAAAAGGAATCAAATGAGCATATCGAAATAAAAAAATATGATATTAGCACAATCCTGTATCTCAAAAACATGCAATCCGTCATTAAAGATCAAGACTTAATATATTCCAGTTCTATCTTAGACTTTCTCAATGATCAACTAGCAAAAAAAGCAATAGGGTCTCTTCTTGCAGCATTAAAACCTTCTGGCCGGCTTATTTTATCTTGTATTAAAGATGAATCCAAACATAAAGCTTATACGGAGTTACTCGGAGGAATTTATGTTCATTACCGAAATAAAGAAGCCCTTTTTAAACTAACGAGTGATATAGCAAATGTGCGTAAAATATCAATCTTCAATAATAAAGAAAAGGACATGAATCTTTTTATAGAAATACTTAAATAGCATACACTTCCTCCTCTTTTTCTAAAAATACCAGAGACACCATTTTTTATATTTTACATTGACCAAAACCATGATAAGTGCTATATTTTTTTGGACTTTTAAATCAGAATTCAAATTAATTTAAGGAGGAAGCAAATGGTAAAAATAGCAATAAATGGTTTTGGAAGAATTGGAAGGAACGTATTCAAGATTGCACTAGCAAACAAAGATGTTGAGGTTGTTGGAATTAACGACTTAACAGATACAAAAACACTAGCGCATTTACTAAAATACGATTCTACACAAGGAAAATTCAACGGGACTGTAGGTTTTGATGACAGCAACTTAATCGTTGATGGCACAAAATATAAAGTTTCAGCCGAAAGAAGCCCAATAAATATCGACTGGGGTGGAAATGTTGATATCGTGATCGAATCAACTGGTATTTTCAGAGAAAAAGAAAGTGCTAAAGGCGGTTATGGCGACCACTTAAAAAACAACAAATATCCAGCAAAGAAAGTAATTTTAACAGTACCTTCAAAAGATGCTATCGATAACATGATCGTTTTAGGTGTAAATGATGAGAAACTTAAAGATACTGATCTTTGTATATCAAATGCATCTTGTACAACAAACTGCTTAGCACCTGTTGCTAAAGTATTAAATGACAACTGGGGAATTGAAAATGGTCTAATGAACACAATTCACGCTTACACAAACGACCAAAACATCCTAGACGGACCACATAGTGATCTTAGAAGAGCGCGTTCATGTGCTGTTTCTATGATTCCGACTACAACTGGTGCGGCAAAAGCTGTTGGTAAAGTTATCCCGGAACTTGCAGGAAAACTAGATGGAATGGCAGTTAGAGTACCTACTCCAACTGGTTCGGTTGTTGACTTAGTTGTTAACTTAAAGAAAGAAGCAACTGTTGCAGAAATCAACGCTGCTATTAAAGCTGCTGCAGAGGGACCAATGAAAGGAATTCTTGAGTACACAGAAGATCCAATCGTTTCAGTTGATATCATTCACAACCCAGCATCTTCAGTTTTTGATGCTGGTGCAACAATGGTTATCGGCAAAGCAGTAAAAATCCTATCTTGGTATGACAACGAGTGGGGTTATTCAAACAGAGTTGTTGAATTAGCAGTTAAAGCTGGTTAATTCTTAACAATTTTTATTAAGCCTTTAAAAAGCCCTCCGATTGGAGGGCTTTTTTATTATTAACCCAAATTTTCGCCTCTCTCCTAAATCCTCTCTCCACAATATGGAGAAAGGACTTGAATACAGTTTCTTTATGCAAAATGTTAAAATTTATACTCTCTCCCCTCTCCATTAAATGGAGAGGGGTTGGGGGTGAGGCGAGGCTTTATTTCTTTCTAGTTTCAAAAAACACCCAAATACCCTATAATACTGTTTCTTAAGTAATTTATTTTTAGGAGGGTTAAGAATGGCAAAACAATCAGTAAAAGACTTACAAACGAAAGATTTAGAGGGAAAAAAAGTACTAGTACGAGTGGATTTCAACGTACCACTAGATGGCACAACGATAACAGACGATGCGCGTATCGCCGCAGCGCTTCCAACAATTAACTATTTAAAAGATAACGGAGCTAAGGTAATTTTAGTGACACACATGGGGCGACCAAAAGGCGAAAAGAAACCTGAATTTTCACTTAAACCAGTAGCAAAACAACTTAGTAAGCTATTAGGCAAAGATGTTCCTCTTGCAAGTGACTGCATTGGAGAAGCCGTTGCCTCCCTAGTTGCAAAAATGGGAAATAGCGACGTTTTGCTACTAGAAAATCTACGCTACTACAAAGAAGAAACAAACAATGATGCAGCTTTTTCTAAAAACCTTGCTTCTATTGCAGATCTTTATGTAAACGATGCTTTTGGCACCGCTCATAGAGCACATGCATCAACAGAGGGCGTTACAAAATATTTACCAGCTTATGCCGGGATGCTAATCGAAAAAGAACTCGACTATTTTGGGAAAGCACTGAATAACCCAAAACGACCACTTGTTGCAATAATCGGTGGAGCAAAAGTTTCGTCTAAAATTGAAGTACTGAAAAACCTTATGACTCAGGTTGATAAAATCTTAATTGGTGGCGGAATGTCTTACACCTTCTATAAAGCAATGGGATACAATGTTGGAAAATCTATCTGTGAAGCAGACTTCATTGATACCGCCAAAGAGATTATAAAGTTAGCGAAAGAACACGATGTAGAACTATTGCTTCCAGAAGATATTTTAATTGCAGATGATTTTTCTGCAGAAGCCAATACTAAAATAGTTGATTTCAAGTCTATTCCAGATGGATGGGAAGGCTTGGATATTGGACCAAAGTCAATCAAAGTATATATTTCTGTTATTAAATCTGCAGGAACTGTTATATGGAATGGACCGGTTGGCGTATTTGAAATTGATCAATTTGCAAAAGGTACTTTTTCTATCGCGCAAGCGTTAGCCGACTCTAATGCTATTAGCATTATTGGTGGTGGCGACAGTGCAGCCGCTATTAAAAAAGCAGGACTTGTAGATAAAATTGATCATATATCAACTGGTGGCGGTGCATCATTAGAACTACTAGAAGGCAAAACATTACCTGGCATTGCCGCATTGCTAGATAAGTAAAGAAAAATATGTATCTTCTTTTTTTATTTATCGTTGCACTAGATCAAATATCAAAGAAGTTATTTGTTTCGCATTTTCAAACTTTCTCGAGTGAATTAGTACTCGTTAAAAATACTGGTATTGCGTTCGGGTTTTTCCCACACAATACCAGTTTAATTATTATATTAAACGTATTGTTGCTTATCTCCTTGTTTGTTTTTAGAAAGCATTTTTTTCATAACAACTTGTCTCATAAGCTATCACTTGCATTTATACTTGCAGGCGGAACAGGTAATCTAATTGACCGAATTTTTCTTGGTTTTGTAGTAGATTTTATTAGGGTTCCGTTTATACCAGTTTTTAATATTGCTGATATGGCAATTAATATTGGATTATTATTTCTAATTATAGGATGGATTAAACATGGAAAAAACTAAGTATCAAGAAAAATTTAGCACCCGCATCGATATATGGCTAAGTGAATTGTGTGACCGAAGCCGGTCTTTTATAAAAAACTGCTGCAAGGAAAAAAAAGTACTTGTAAACGAGAAAGAAATTAAACCTAGCTTTCTACTAAAAGAAGGTGATGTCGTTGAATATGATTTAGCTGAAATTCCGCTTGAATTAACACCAACAGATATTAAGCTCGATATTGTTTTTGAAGA
>Ga0075111_1000131_pt1 | contig 36133 bp, 31 predicted proteins | sample AntAceMetag02UKK_FD_69787 | JGI IMG/M metagenome (GOLD analysis project Ga0075111, IMG submission 69787) | Saline lake microbial communities from Ace Lake, Antarctica - Antarctic Ace Lake Metagenome 02UKK | ecosystem: Environmental > Aquatic > Non-marine Saline and Alkaline > Saline | place... | reverse complement strand
TGCGAGGGCGCACTCTTGGTTGTAGATGCAACCCAAGGAATAGAAGCGCAAACAATGGCTAATATATATTTAGCACTGGAAAATAATCTACAAATTATCCCCGTGATAAATAAAATTGATCTACCGTCATCTGATGTAGAGAAGGTGAAAGCAGAAGTCAAATCGATATTAGGTCCGACAAAAATGTATGAAGTAAGTGCGAAGACAGGTATGGGTGTTCATGAGGTTCTGGAGGCAATTATTAAAGAAGTTCCACCGCCAGAAGGACAAATAGATGAGCCACTTAAAGCACTTGTATTTGACTCTTTTTTTGATAGTTATCAGGGTGTCATTATTTTGGTTCGTTTATTTGATGGTTTCATAAATTTGGGTGATCAATTTCGCTTTATGAAAGGTGGAACGGATCATGAAATAACAGAAATAGGCTACTTTACTCCTAAACGCACGAAAACAGACTCGTTAAGAGCAGGTGAAGTTGGGTACCTGATTGCTAATATAAAGACCATATCAAATGTGAATATTGGTGATACGATTACAGGCAGTAAAAATCAGGCAGTAAAAGAACTGCCAGGTTATAAAGAACCAAACCCAATGGTTTATTGCGGGCTTTACCCAGTGGATAGTGATGATTACCCGATTCTTCGTGATGCTCTACAAAAATTAAAATTAAATGATTCAGCATTGCATTTTGAGCCAGAAACCTCAACGGCCCTAGGATTTGGTTTTCGTTGTGGCTTTTTGGGGCTATTACATTCAGAGATTATTAAGGAGCGATTAGCTAGAGAATATGACGTGCACTTAATTGCGACAGCTCCGAATGTTGTATATAAGTTACAGTTAACAAATGGAGAAGTGTTAACCATTGATAATCCATCGAAATATCCCCTAAAAACAAAGGTTGATAAAATATTAGAACCGACGGTGAAGGCAACAATCATTCTTCCATCAGAATATGTCGGATCGATTATGGAATTATGTAATAAACGCCGCGGGAAAATGGTGAATATGGAGTATATGACCGAAACACGAGTACTGTTGTATTATAAATTGCCATTAAACGAAATATTGATCGATTTCTTTAACCAGTTAAAATCATTGAGTAAAGGATATGCGTCACTTGATTATGAATTTTCGGACTATGAACCAGGAAAACTTGTAAAAGTAGATATATTGTTAAATGCAGCTGTGGTAGATGCATTTTCTTTTATTTGTCATACTAGTAATGCTTACTTTCGAGGCCGAGAAATTGTTAACAAGTTACGGAAGTTTATACCTCGCCATATGTTTGAAATTCCAGTACAGGCTTCAATTGGAAGTAAGGTTATTGCTAGAGAAAACATAAAAGCCCTAAGAAAAAATGTTACTGCTAAATGCTATGGTGGTGATATTTCAAGAAAAAGAAAGCTTCTTGAAAAACAAAAAGAGGGTAAGAAAAAGATGAAAAGTATTGGGCGAGTAGAGATACCTGAAGAAGCATTTCTTTCTATCTTAACAATCGAAGATAATTAAAAACTTCCTCTGTCGGGCACAATGTGCACCTCACCTCCCATTGACATGGGAGCTGTCGCAGAGCGACTGAGGGGTTAATGATTAAGGTAAAAAATATATGACAAACGCTATCTACATCCATATTCCGTTTTGTGAAAGTAAATGTGGCTACTGTGATTTTTTTTCCTATAAAGCAAATCCAGAAGAAATAAATCAATACATCGAAGTATTACGATCTGAAATATTACAGCATGCAACAAAGAAAGTGACGATTGATTCTGTTTATATCGGTGGTGGCACTCCGTCCAGTATATCAAGTACACATATTGAGAACATATTAGCAGAAGTGACGAATAACTATGCTGTGTCGCCAAGTGCTGAGGTGACGATTGAGCTAAATCCAGAATCAACAAATAGTGAGAAATTACATGTTTACAAAAAAGCAGGGATAAACCGATTAAGCATTGGAATACAAAGCTATTGCGATGAAAAACTTAAGCAAATAAAACGGTGTAGAGATAGGAACGTTGTAGAGGTGATGAATAGTGCAATAAAGCTTTTTGATAACGTGAGTGTAGACTTAATGTTCAATTTACCTGGTCAGACAATAGAGGATCTTATTCTTGATATTAGTCAAATTCCTGAAGATGTTTCACATGTGTCTTTTTATTCTCTAAGCATTGAGAAAGAAACGCCACTAAGTATTGATCTTGAAAAAGGTCAGTTAACTCTTCCAACAACGGATATTCAAATTTTCATGCAGGAAAAAATAATTGAGGACTTAAGAGCAAAAGGCTTTGATCGGTATGAAATATCAAATTATGCGAAAGAAGGGAAGCAATCAAGGCACAATATGCATTATTGGTCGGGTGATGATTATTTTGCATTTGGTGCAGCTGCAGTTTCAACGATACAAAACAAACGTACAACGAACACCAGAAATATGGGTCAATATTTAAAAGGAAATTATATTGCATCAGTAGAAGAACTTTCTAAAAAAATTAAAGAACAAGAATTCATAATGCTAAGTTTTCGAAAAACAGAAGGTATTAATATTAAGCTGTATAAAAAAAGATTTAATATCGACTTCAAAAAAAAATATCAAATTCTTATTGATAAGTGGAGTCCTTATTTAGTAATAACGACAGAGTCTATTTGTCTAAACACAAAAGGTTTCCATGTTTTTAATGAAATTGTGTCTGATTTTTTTTAATTTGCTAGATTAGTAAAATAACTGTAAGACATCTCGTTACAATTTTTTGAGATCAATTGATAACCGTAACTATAAATTAAACGCTAAAAAGGTCACTGAGCGGTGCGCTGAGTTTATCGAAGTGTGATTTATGAAGTAAATTGTATCGAAGTGGCCTACAAGCTGTTAAGTTCAAGTTGAATCGCAAGACCAGTCATATCATAGAGTGTAATCGCATATTCTTCGCCATCACTTGAGCTGTAAAGAATTTTCCCCTTAGAATCAGTGCTAGAATATGCTTTTTTATAATAAGGGTTAATTGGACTCGTTTTCATAATGTTGTAATTCTTAAGAATAGTAAACAGCTCACTGGAATTTATGCTTCCAAGTGGGTAATTACTGTTATCTAAGTAATAGTTTTCTAGTGAGGATTGGAATGTTTTAAGGTTTACTTCCGAGGCAATACTATAGCTTTTGTTTTGAATTTTTTTGATATTTGGAATAACAAACGATCCAAGAAGCGCCATGATCGATAGAGCTATCAACATTTCAAAAAGAGAAAAACCATTACGTATCATATTGCCTCCATTCATATACTAACGTTAATACAATAGCACGATAGAAAAGCAACGTCAAACAAAATTTTCCTCTCTCTTTTTATAGTGATTAAAGCAGGAATAAATTTGATTTTTAATAAAAAATATATATAATCTAGAATATGGATGATAGTCGATTTACAACACTTATTGTATATACGTTTATGCTGACTGCAATTTATTCCTTAAAAGTTATAATAAGTAGTCTAATTTTGATCAGATAGGTATCGACACAAAAAAAGGGGGCCCCATGAAAATTATTAAAACAATCATATTATTAACGCTTATTGCGATGTGCTCATTTGCAGAATTTGGCGAGCTAAGTTTGGACGACCTAGATCAAGGTGGCGGTTCTTTATCTATTATCTCAGTTGCTGGTAAAAATGTTCTCAACATGAATATGGCACGTGATTTTGCTTTAGGTGATTTTAAACTAGGATTTGGTTTAAACATTGTTATCCCAGAAGCAGAAAGACCAAGTGGTTTAAATCTACTGGAATTCAGATTTATTGAATATGACAATAAAATGTACGGTCTTAGATATGGCATTCTTAGCGGAGTAACATACGGTTATGGATTAATTATGGATAACTACAATAGTGCGCCGGGTATTACCTATTTTGACCAGTCTAAAGGTGGAATTAAAGGATATACTAAAATATTTAAACCACTTGGTATATATGGAATGTATACCAATAGTCAATTATTAGGAGCAAGATTAACCTATGACTTAGCAGATGTTCCCGTTATAAATAAACCATTAGTCATTGGTGGTTCATATGTGCGTGACGCAAATGGTGTTACTACATCAAATGCAGCAGTTAATCAAAACGCCAATGCATATGAAATAGATTTAGGCGTAAATTTAATTGAAAACTTTTTAGATATGTTTATTGAGTATGGATCAATCTCAAATGGTAGTAGTGGTTGGGCAACTGGTTTAAAGTTTAATATGGGAGAAGGTTTTAATATTAAAACAGAGTTCAGGTCTTTTGGTAAAAACTTTGTTCCAGGTTTTTTTAATTCACAATATGAATCAAATCCGATTGATTTAGCGACCTACTCCTCGAGTGCCACAACTGGATATTTTTTGGGATTAGACTTCAGTTTATTACCATTGGGAATGGTCAGTATTGGTTATGCCGATTATGGTAACACTGATCCAGCATTTAAAGGATCTGTAATATTCAAAGAAGTGATGGGTTACACAGGTATCATTAGTTATGAAAAATATGTTTTTCTTTCAACACCATATGAAGTTCGTGGAACGATTATGTACAAGTTAACACCATATACATCAGCCGTTGTGGATATAATAAAGATTGGTGATGGAGAGCCAACCTATACAACGTCTGTAAAAATGAATTTTTAGTTATTAGATTCAATGATTAAGAAGAAGCAAAAAAAACGCAAAAAACAGATTAGTTTTAATAAAACACATTGGCAAGCAGGAACAATGCTATACCCATTACCTGCAGTGTTGATTTCCTGTGGCACAGAACCATCAAAATATAATATTATTACTATCTCTTGGGCCGGAACTGTATGTACCGATCCAGCCATGTTATCTATATCGGTCAGACCGGAACGACATTCCTATGAAATTATAAAGAAAAACAAAGAGTTCGTTGTTAATTTGCCGAGCCGAAGCATGGCAAAAGCAGTTGACTATTGTGGCGTAAGATCTGGTAGAAACGTTAATAAATGGGATGTTTGCAAATTGAAGGCTATTGAGTCGCAACATATTAAGACACCACAAATTGAGAGTTGTCCTGTGAGCATTGAGTGCAAGGTTAAACAAATTATTCCATTGGGCTCCCATGATTGTTTTATCGCAGAGGTAGTCGGTGTTTCAGTTTTTTCTGATTTAATAAATAGCAAGGGACGATTGCAGCTGGAAAAAGCAGAGCTTATTTCTTATATTCATGGTGCCTATTTTGCTCCTGGAAAGCTGCTTGGAACCTTTGGTTATTCTGTGAAGAAAAATTAAAAAATACTCATAGAGTGTATGATCTGATTAAGTATTAGGTTTCGTAGATATTCTTGGTATCTTTTGTTTTTACTTGATCATCGTTAATAAAGTGATAGTTTCGTTGATAATCTAAGAAATCACGTTCTTTTTGAAATTCATCACGAATTTTTTTGCAGGACTTAAGTTGTATGTTTATCACTTTTTCTTCAGAATAATAGTCTGGAGCACCAAGTTTTTGCATTTGAGTTACAAGTTGAGTTCGTATCTCATCCATAACCTGTAGCTCTTTTTTTAGTCGTTTACTGGCGCCACCAATTACACAAAGCATTTCAGCATTATATTCGTTTTCCTCAAATAAGAGCTCATTTTCTTCTCGAGCATCTCCCAGTGCTTTTTTTTGCAAATCTTGTAGCTCTGGAACGGTTACGCCAAGATTTGATAATGTTTGCATGAGAAAGGCACTTTTTAATTGAGCAAATTTAGCCACGATATAATTATGCGACTTTGATTGAAGAAAGTTTTTAATATATTTATCGATAAGGACGTCTTTTTTTTCTGCTAAACCAATCTTGTAGCCTAGTTTATGAGCAACCATCGTTGTGCTAACTGTTTTATCAAATTTACGAATACTGCTAATACTAACGTGGTCGGTTGCCATTAGTGGATTGGCTTTGAGTTTGTTATCATCACCTTTGATTATATTCCAACGAATGCCAGATTCTTGAAAGCTCTTAACTCCCTTGTTTTGGGCATCATGCTGGATAGATTTTTGATAGCCTTCAAGTTCATTGGCTTTAACTTGTTTCTGAATTTCCGGTGAGCTAACTTTTCGTATTGGCATCGTTTAATTATCGATTACTGAATTAACCGAGATACTTCTTTTTCAATTTCTTTTAAATAATCAAAAGTAGAAATAAGTGTACGGTTCATATCCTTAAGTTCGTTAAGTTTTGTTTGAATATAAAAAAGGGCTCCAGGTTCGCTTTTATCTTCAATAAGTTCACCATCAATTACCATTGAAGTCACGTCTGAATCGGCTAACCCTACGGTTATGTCATCAATTTTGTCTTTGAGCTCCTTCATGAAGGTTTTACGGTCACCAAGAAAGTATTTTTCGTTACGGTTAGTTGTAAGTAGTGAGCTCTTAGAATCGTTATTATAATAATAGCTGTCATTGTTATCTACATTAAATGCCATAGTTTCCCACCCCTTTCATTATTAATATCGCCATTTTTGCGTATTTATATGTATTCTGTTTTTCTGATATGTGAATCCTCCAATAACAGAATGGTTTCGCTTAGTTACTTAGATAGTTATCCCGAAAAAATGTTCCGAAAAATATTTTGTTTTCTGAATATATGAAAAAAAATGAAACTTTCAATTAAATGTGCCGATAATTTAGCGAAAAATGTAATTAATAAAAATAGGAGGAGTTTATATGTTTAATAAAGTTATAGCAGAAACAACAGCACCGGTACCAGAAATAAAGGCACATGTACCAGAAAGAAGATTACCTATAATATTTGGGCCATCGACACAGCCGATACATTTTATAACAAGAGCAGGAGGAGAAATAGGCTTCAATGTACAAGAATACATGATGTTAAGAGATCTTTTTGCTCATGACAAACAGGATGTTGTTCTTCATTATATAACAAGACAGAAATACCAATCTAATCCAGAAACAGATAAGCTGTGGATAAAAGCAAACCGAACGGGTAGCGATTACAAAAACGAATCAAATTACCCTTGGGCAGATATCATTAATGAAATGAAGCATGTTGAAGGGAATGTATGGGACATGGTTGCATCATCTAAATATGGTGGACATAGCGTACCTCTTAATGTTTACTTTGAACCAGATCGAAATGATGGATTAACATCAATTCAAAACATAATCAAGGGAAATCCAGGTTCACCGGTAATGTTGCTAGATGCAACTGGTCAAGTAGATCATAATAGTGAAACACAAAGCCCTGCAATGTATAAGCAGTATAAGCAGCTATTATCATTTATATCAGCACCAGCAAAAGGCCGTACAGATCGATATATTCCGCATACATTATCAGGTGTAAATATTGGTAGTGCTGAGAGTGCGCCGTATTGGCTAAACTTACTTAATGGTTTAAAGCCAACAAAACCAGAGGTTATACACACGGGCTCATGTACGACTCATGGTGGAACTGTACTTATTCATGCTTTGAATAAAAATATTCCAGGATTTAAAATTATAAATGGAAATATTAATGTAACACATTCCAGAACCCCATCGGATGAAGAAGACAATTTAGACCTAAATTTAATAGCTGGCACAACTGGTTTTTCAGCGGCTGGTGTTAAGGTTACACACACTGTTGGTCTTGCAAATATGGCAGCAGTGTCAACTCGAGCGAATACCGGAGGCGCGTCTTATTATAGCTTACAATTAAATGTTGAAGCAGACGGTAACGAGCCCCTAACTGCGGCAAAGGTATTAGAAATACTAGCAAAAGAAGCAAATGGATCGATGAAAGAGCAAATAGGAATTCTTGGAGAAAATATAACAAAAGATAAGAAAAAAGGTGGATTACATAGTAAAAAAGATAATCCGATAGCCTCATCTCTTGGACTTAAAGGAATGTTGCCGACAGCAATGGTTGATCCAAATCAGGTTCAAGTGTTTAGAGATCCTGCAATGCCAAACAGATATAATATAGTATTAAATGTTGTGTATTATGATAATGTTGGTGGTTTCACATATGCCTTATTAAATGAGATGAGCCAAGTAGCTGACAATAGATGGGACTTAGCCGCACCATTTTTTCCATCTTCAGTTTGGGATTATAGTAGAGCATTTTCTTTCTTTAATAACCACTCAGAAAAATCTGATATGATGTTTCAACAAGGTGGCAACCCTCTTTCTATTGCACAAAGATGGAGAGACACAGGTTCATTGTTAACAACACAACCATCATTCTAATTTGATAGATTAAATTGATAAAAAGGCCGGGGTAACCCGGCCTTTTTTTTAATAAAAGGGATGAAAAATATGAGAAACAAAGTTATTGCAAGTAAAGTCGCATCAACGTTAAAACAGGACTTCCTAGCAGAAGTTGTAATGGATGAACGCCTTTTACATGAAATCCAATCACTTGCTGATCAGTATCGTTTTAAAAAAGTAGAAATCAAACAGAGCATAGTTCAAAGAATCTCAAGATGGTGGGAAAACGAGGTATTGGATAGTGGTAACGAACAAATTAGTCATTTAACAATTACATTTTGCAACGGTGTTGTTCGTGGTAAGACGAAAGTTAAAATAGTAGTTAACTTTAAAACAAACAATCCCCAACCGAAAATTGAAGATATCCGTCAGACTCTTTTCAATCAAATGCCATCAGGTTTTGCGCCAAAGTGGCAATATTCAGAAAGTATAAAAACTAAAGAAAAAATAAACGATTTATTGTAGGATAGATAAATGAAATCAAAAGTACTTTCTGTTAAAAAAGATGTACCGAATCTTCAAACACCGCGGATCTATTTTAGTGCTCTGACGAAGCAAGTAGCTGCTGAATTGCAGAATCCAACAGGTAAGTACGATTATAAGGTTCTGCCATCAAATCCAAATGGTTTTATAAAGGAAGCACTGCCCCTAAGTTTATTTGCTGCTCACTACTATAAGCGATTAATAAAATCAGAAGATCCTCTCGAAATATTGGAGCATATCAAAGCACTCGTTAATTTTATCCGAGATAATCACCAATATTCCATGCCACTGAATACATCGAGAGTTTTATTTGCGCTTAATAAAGAAGCTCTTAAACACAAAAATACGCCAAGTAAAATGATGGAGTATATTGAAACTTTTATGAAGGCAGCAGAAGGGAACCCCAAATTTATTCGAAAATGTTTAGTCGATTTAAACTTAATTGAACTACCAGAAGGAATCCCCCTTAAAGATATTGGTCTCGCATGGGATGGTCGCGTTCACGATTCTTCATCTGCGGGTAGAAAGTCGACGATACAGTTAATACTCGATGCATATATAAAAGGCCTATCAATGGTCAATATTTCCTATATGCACTACTTAAACCCATTTGAATCGATTCAATATGGTTTAGAAGCAGCTAAAATATTGGAAATTGATTTAAGTTTCTCAATAGAATACAGCGTTGGCTATAAGGATAGAAAAACAACATATATAATTTATTTCCCCCATGGGATGTTATATAAAAATGCCTTTGAAAGCAGTTTGAGAAACACAAAAATGTCGTCGGGAAAAATATGGGACATACTAGAAGAGAACAATATTGTTAATAAAGACATGAGGATAGATGGCGATGTTGATTATAAGAGTGATGAATTTATAGGCAATCTGTATAGTGCCCTAAATAAATACTTTGTAAAAATGGAGTATTACGATGAACTTGATCTACTAAAAGAAAAAATCTTTTCGGTAGTTACGCAATGTGCAAAATGGAAAACGATTGAGGGTTACAATGAAATGCATAAAGGAGAACAACTTTATTCTTTTTTTGAAACGATGCAAGACCATGCGGAAGAAAATATTAGGAATCTCGAAGAGCATATTATTCTCTTTAATTCATGCCACTTAGACATAATTAATAAAGAAATCCTTGGAGTGCAATCAACGGAAGAAGGGTTAACGCCTTTAGATATGCAAGACGTTTATGATATATCAGAAGATGGCCATGTTGACCGGATACATCTAGGAGACATTCTACACAAGCAGTATAAGCCTCTTTTGGGGAACAGGCTTGTTGAGATAGAAAAAGAGCTTAAAATAGCAAAAAAAGAGCATCGAAAGGGGCGATTAAATGCCCTTGCGGTAAAACGGATTAATCAGAAGCTGATTATGATAAGAGAAGAATATAATAGTTTAAACGCAAGAATGCTTCAGGAAAAATATTTTTCTGCCAGTATCCTCGATTATAACGCACTTTTTCCAACCCTTGATTCAATAGATGAAAACTTTTTTATTATGCATGAAATGGGTTGTAGGTTAGTTCTCGCGAAGCCTCTGGAGCTTGGTGTTTCTAGCATGTTAAAGCGTATTGCAATGTATTTTCCAGTGGTGAGTGGTATAGAGATATATAATACAAAAGATTGTTTTATTCGAAATGATGCTGAGATAAATGAGTTAATGGCTGTTGTTGAAGTGATCAATCGAAAAGACAAAGAAGAGATTATTGAGTTGTTCGAAACATATAAGGTAAAAATTTCAGATGAGCAATTATTTAATTTTATAAGTGTATTAAAAGAAACCAAGCAATTAATTCGTAGTTCGGTAGCAAGCGATGCCACGGGATTTGATCCTGAGATTCCAGGAATGGGGTTTTATAACGCACAGGAGCCTGAAACCAGAATCGGAAAAGGGATTCATCGACGAAATTTAAAAGGAAAAATTCCATTACCGATTGCAGCAAAGAAAGCAAAAATAAATGATCTAAATCCAAATTATTTACAAGCACACAATATACCATTTCATTTTGAACAAGCTGTAACGAAAAAGGATGCAATATATTCCCTTGGGAAAGAAAGTAAGTATCGATCAAATAAAACTAAAATCAGGGAGGAGCTCGCCTTAAAACTCTATGGTCTTTGGAAATTTCCATTTAATCCTGCAGTTAGAAATACGGGTGTTATTACTGCGGGTTTTATTGGTGCACTGTACAATCCAGAGCTGGCCATTGGAATACCGCTAACTGCTTTATGGTTTGGCATTACCTCTTCCCGAACGTTGATTGCCGATATGTTAGCAAAAGCAGGTACAAAGGTGCAGAGTTGGCGTACTGACTATTTTAATATTCGAAATACAAGTAACGCATTATTCTGGACAGGGTTTTCTATTCCATTACTAAAATTGGTTGATTATCAGCTTGGTGGTTTTATTGATGCTCAGAATTTTTCAGAAGTGGCAAGTAAATCCCTTAAGTTTTTTGGCTTATCAGCAGCAAATGGTTTGTATCTATTTAGTCATAATATGCTAAGAGGTATGGGGACTCCGATTGCAAAACGAAATTTTTTTAGATCGATTTTAAGTTTTCCTCTAGCAACAATAGGTTCCTATGTATTGGACCCTTTTTTACCAAAGGTTGTTCAAGCAAAATTATGGAGTGATGTGGTTGCTGGACTAATAGAAGGTGGTGTTACAAAAAGAGTCTCAATAGCAAATCGAGATAAAGACTATGGAAAACTTTTTCAGCAATTTCATAAAGAAGAAGAAGAGAGTTTAAAAAACATAAGATTTCTGGATATTTTTTATATTTGGGCAAGACGACCAGGAGGGAATGTTTGCTTAAAGAAGTTTCTAGCTGAAACAGACTTAGATAAAATTGCAGAACTTAGATCCTATACTGAAAGAGATAATAAGTACCAGATTTTAGAAGATCCGAGTGTTTATCCAGAATATAAAAAAATAAAACAGATACTAGAAAAGCGTGAAGAGGATTTTAAAAAATTATTAGATACAAGTATCAATAAGAAAAAACCCCGCCAGGGAAGACGGGGTTTTTTAAAAACAAAATAGCTAAAAAACAACCTATTTAAAAATAGAAGTTAATATAAAATATCAATAAGATTAAACTTGATAATTAACGGGTACTTGTGTTAGAGTTTCGTTATGGAAACAATTATAAGTACCGATAAAGATATCCAGTTATATAGCGTAGAAGAAATATCTCAATTTAATAAAAAATCCGAACAATATGTAAGAGGATTGCTTCGTAAAGGCAAGATTAAAGGCAATAAAATTGGCAATAGCTGGGTTGTATATGAAAAAAAATTGATAGAGAAAAAAACAAAAAGTAAATCAAATATAGTTGAAGATAGAATTAGATGTTCAAAAATTGTGCCTGAGATTATTGCGTTAAGTTTTTTTTCAGGTGCAATGGGTTTGGATATTGGTTTATCAAAAGAAGGTATTCCCGTAATTCTTGCTTCAGAAATTGATAATAAGTGTAGAAATACAATTATTTTAAACGAGCCAGATATTGGTTTGATTGGCGATATTCGAAATTATGATGCAAAAAGTATTCGTAAACATGCAGGGCTTCCAGCGGGTAAGGAAATTGATCTGATTGTGGGTGGGCCTCCGTGCCAGGCATTTAGTACGGCTGGTAAAAGGCAAGGGTTTAACGATGAGCGAGGAAATGTTTTTTTAACCTTTATTGATAGAATTTTAGAGCTAAAACCAAAGTATGCTGTAATAGAAAATGTTAGAGGCTTACTTTCTGCCCCACTTTCTCATAGACCGCATAATAAAAGGGTGGGTGCTAATAAAAAAAGCTTACTAAAAGAACAAAAGGGTGGAGCGTTACATTATATAATTGATAAGCTTGAAAAAGGTGGTTATAGTGTGTCTTTTAATTTGTATAATGCTGCAAATTTCGGAGCACCTCAAAAGAGAGAACGTGTTGTTTTGATATGTGCTAGAGATGGGAAAACAACGCCTTTTCTCGAACCAACACATTCAATGGAGGGTAAGCATAATTTACCAAAATGGAAATCTTTTAAAGACGCAATTGCTAGAATAAATGAGAACAATAAACACGAGCATGTTAATTTCCCAGAAAAAAGACTTAGGTATTATAGAATGTTAAAACCTGGTCAAAACTGGAAAAATTTACCAACATCAATTCAAAAACAAGCGTTAGGTGCTTCTTATTATTCCGGTGGTGGGAAGACGGGATTTTTAAGGAGACTGTCTTGGTCAGATCCATCACCAACTCTTGTAACCCATCCCGCAATGCCTGCTACGGACTTAGCTCATCCTGTTGAGGATAGACCGTTGAGTGTTGATGAATATTTATGTATCCAAGAATTTCCTGAGAGTTGGATAATTAGTGGTAAGGCTATTGATAAGTATAAACAAATAGGGAATGCAGTTCCGATAAGTTTGGGAAGAGCAATTGGGCGACTAATTAATAAACTTTTAAAGAATGAAATGGTTAATGAAGTGAAAGGTTTTCGATATTCGAGATATCTAAATACGGACACCCTTTCATGGAAAAAAGAATTTTATAAGCGAATTCAATTAAAGCCAAAAGATTAGGAATATAATTGCAATAGTTTCTTCTGGGTTTCTTTTCCTACCTCTTTAAATATTGAAAGAAGCTTGTTATATGTGCCTTCACCTCCCAGTAAGTTCCAATAATCTTTTCCTATTAGTACACAATCATCTTCTTTCATATTAAATATTTTAGAGGGGATTGACCAGTTATAGTCATCGCGCTTATTGCCACCAGGGTTGTAAAAAAGCCCAAAATAAGCTTTAAATTGATTATTGTGAGCTTTTAAAAGTAACAAATCTTTTTTTGCAATTTCTGTTTGATCTAAATTTGGTTTTACTGTTTTTATTGAAATAAAAATCTCTTCATCATCTTTTTTTATCCATAAATCTGAAATTACTCGTCGCACCTCTGTGTCACCTTTTTTATGTGCTAGTATTTTTTTTATCTCAGCATCCCAGTTTGGTTTTTTATCACCACTACGCAACGCACTAGTAATTCTTTCTATTTCATCAATAGCACCTTTATATACATTTGCCATAGTTTCTTTTTGACGTTTGCATTCAGCACCAGCACCACTAGCAATAATTTCAGATATTTGTTCAATCGGACCCTGGCCAAAAGATGTTGAAAAAGATCTTTCAAAAGCAGCAGAAATAACAAGTTTTTTTGTTAAAAGCGCTTCATGAAAAGGTCTATGAGTTGTATCTACTGAAAGTCTTTTAATTGTTCTGTTAATGCAGTCTTTTAATATGGCCTTTATTAAGCGTTTTGTTTGACTATGCATAATTACTATAAATGATACACCCGTAAATTTGTTAGCACAACTAAAGAAAAAACCCCGCCAGGGAAGACGGGGTTTCTTTAAAACATAAACTCAGGGAGGAGAGTTTTTGTTATCCTAATTCAAATGCAACTCCAAGACGAACCTGCTCTGAATCGTAGTTGCTACTATCAATAGTTAAGAAATACTTTTTATATTCAGCAAACAAAGCGGTTTGTCTCGAAATAGTCAGTTTTGCACCACCAAGCCAGTGATAGTTAATCCCAGACTTATTTACATCGCCTTGCATCATTGTATAACCAAAACCAGCACCACCATAAAGATTAAACTTTCGTTTGTCATTATGGTTTACCAAAATACTTACATCTAACGGAATTGTTTGAATAGTTTTGCCGGCGCCATCATTATTTTTTGAATATCCAGCACTAAATCTGTATCCAAAAGAATCCCGATTGATAACGGTGTAATCTAAACCAAAACTACCTTCTTGAGATGTGTAGTTGGGATAAATCATATTACCAGCAGAAATATTTAAAAGACTTACTGTTTTTGGTTTTTGTTGTGCCACCATTCTTCTTTTCATATTTTTTCGATTTTCAATCTGTTGTTTCTGTATAATCTTTTCTTTTCGTATGTTTTTCGCCTTTTGGCCATATGGTCTAACCGGCTCGAAAGCAAATGCACTAGTTGATGCTACTGCAACTAATAAACCTAAAATCAATAATTTCTTTGTCATTTTATTCTCCTTTTGTTTTCTTAAATAAATTAAAATTTATTATGTGAGTGAGTTGTTTTTTTAATTTTTACCTCCTTTTCATCGTCTGTTATTAACTAAGACGAAAAGGAAATGAAAAGGTTTACTTTAATGTGGAGATCTATTATCTTTTATTAATTAAGCGTCGAATATTTTCTTTTTCGTGAGCTGGAAGCCTCTTGATAAAAGCATTACGCCGTTTAGACGGCATGTTTCTAATGAACTCTGCTTTTTTCTTAGGTGGCATTTCCTTAAATGTTTGATGTTTTTTTATTATTTCTTTGCGTTTTTCTACTGGGAGTTTTTGCCAACGCTTATATCGATTTATAAAGTTACTTCGTTCTTTTGGTGACATCGTTTTGAATCGATTAAAATTTTTCATAATATGGGTTTTTTCTTCGGCTGATAACTTATTAAATTTTTCATTATTATTTTTTATAAATTTTCGTTGTTCTGGTTTGAGTTTTTTCCATTGCTTATACTTTGTTTTCATTTCTTTTTTTGCAGCCGGGCTTAGTTGATGCCATTTTTTTTGGGCTCTATCTAAATTTCCTTCAGCTGCTATTGTGCTGCTTGAAACAAATATAAATAGGCTGATAAGTATAAAAGTAAAATAGTTTCGTTTATTCATTTGTCAGCTCCTCCATAGTATTTGTTGATATTGATCTAAGTTCTTCATCGGAAAAATAGACTAAAAAGTCCAGTTCTTCCAAAATTTCCATATTTTTAATTAGTTCCATATTTAATAGCATTTCTTTATCAATTTTCCCTGTACTCGTTGTAATAACATCAACGTTGGCTAAACAAAGACTACTGAGTATCAGAAGAAAGCTACTGAGAATTTTCAACATCGTTTATATCCTCCAGATTCTGATACATTTGCATTTCCTGTAACACATCCATATTTGAAATCATATCCATATTATGTAGCAAGTCTGAGTATTGTAGATATTGATTAAATGAAAAAATACCAAAAAAGATAGCGACTAAAGTCATCGAATATGCAAATCTTGGAGCTCGCGAAAAATTTGCTTTAAATGTGAATGAACTTAGAAAACGTGTTAGAGGACTAGTCTCAGGTAGTTCTGATATTTTATACATTATTTCTGAACTATTTTTATCCCAAAAAGCTTTTGGTTTCTTAGGCATCTTGACTTGATTGATGCTTTTACTAATAGATTCGATATCTTTGTTCATGTTGCGACAAAGTTTGCAGCTTTTTAAATGCTTAATGATTTCATCCGAGCGTTCTTTGCTAAGCTCATTTTGATGAAAGGCAATTAATTGTTTTTGTACTCTTTTACATTCTTTTTTCATAGTAGCTCCATGAGTGGTTGGTATGCTTTTTTTAAATTTTTATAAGCTTTAAACAAATTTGCTTTTATTGTTCCTTCCGAACAATCTAAGATTGTTGCGATTTCTCTTATTTTCAATTCTTCCCATACTTTCATTATTATTATATCTCTTTGTCTGGGAGGCAAGGACTGAACACAGTTTTTTAATTCTTCCTGTCGCTCATTCTGATCTGAAATACTTTCTGGATTAGCGGATGGATTAGTATCAACAACCGATTCAATTTGGTGATCATCTTGAAAAAACGAAGCCAGAAAACCCTTTCGTTTGCTTCGTTTTCTATATTCATCCGTACAGGTATTATGCATAATTTTATATACCCAGGTATTCAGATTACTATCTTCTCTAAAGTATTTAATATTTTTATATATTTTGATAAAAATATCCTGAGATATATCTTTCACCTCTTCCTCATTATTAAAATATTTGTACACGTAATAGTATACTTTTTTTTGATATTCCGTAACAAAAAGCTCAAACGCTTGCTTATTACCTTCTTTTAGTTCTTTTATTCTATTCCCAGTATATATTTTATCCAAAAGTTTCTACCTTATATTTAACTAGACGAAATAACCGAAAAAAAGTTTACTTATAGTAATATTATTTGGGGAATGTTCCACAATATCAAAATTTAGAAAAAAATAGAAAGAAGTGGCATAAAAAGAATCAATCGACATCGCATTATTTAACTATAATAAAGAGTAATGCAAAGAAAGACAATGTTTTGTTAAATGGTACAGGTGGTTGAAGAAGTAAACGTCCCGGTCCCTCCCCGGCAGATAAAATCCGCAACGGGACGTTTATAAAGTTTTTTTTATTTGTTTATAGATTGATTGAAGCTTTCATAAAAATTTGTAAAAAAAGGATCATTTGAAATGTTGATCGTTTTCGTTTCCAAATTTAATATCTTTTGTCTGTAAATATTGCCTTCAAGATCGATGAACTTAATGACAATATTCGATTCAAAAATAGAAAGGGTAATGTCATTAGTGCCAGTTGTACTACTAGAAAACAAGTCGATTTGTACGTCTTTGTGGTCCATGAAGGATGCTATGCCTGATAAGATACCATTCTCATCGATATGTATGTCTTTCTGCTTCATAAGTTCTTCTGCATCGTGAGAGACCGTAATTGTCCGACCAGAGTCGTCCATAATTAATCGATAAAGATATTCGTCTTTATCTTCAGTTTTATTACTAAGGGTTGTATACGTATTTAGCATGGTTGGCTCCTTTAGTTTTATACTATTACGTATACCCCAATAGAAAAGTTTAAAACATTTATAATATTTTATGTTTAGAAAATAAGGGGTTTTTGAAGATTTAGAGTGTTATTTTTTAGAGGAACTTCCAAGCAATCGGCTGCCAAAATAATTAATTCCAATAAGTCCAATCGGAGCTGTAAAAAGAATTGCGATGACGGCTAGTGCAAGAATAATTTCCCCTCCCGGTAATCCGTAAGCTAATGCGACGCCACCAAGAGCGGCTTGAACCGTTGCTTTTGGCAAATAGGCAATCATACAAAATAGGCGCTCTTTGGCTGTAAGCTGTGACGGTATGGTTGCAATATATACGCCGATCGACCTGAAAATCAAACCAATACTGATAATGAATAATCCTTTAAATCCAGCGTTTACAGCATCGCTTATATTTAAAGAAAAGCCAATTAATACAAATAAAATAATTTCAGCAAAAATCCAAAGTTTAGCAAATTTAGAAGCAAGTTCCTGGGCAATTTTTTCATTCCGCGCCAAGAGGATGAAGCCAATAGTCATAACCCCAAGTAACGAGGCAAAATGATATATTTCTCCAATTTGAAATAATAGGACACCAAAAACAAGCAAAATGAGTGTTTTTTCAGTTGCACGAATATTTACACCGTTTCTTTTTAAAAATATAGAAAGAAAGTAGCCAAAAAATAAACCAGATAGTATTCCCCAAAAAATAGAGAGAGGAACCGAAATAAGCGATTCTAAAATATTAACAGATCCATGTTGTGAAAATTGGAGGAATATAGTAAAGATAGTAATTGCAAACACATCATCAATCGAGGCACCTGCTAAAATAATTGTCGGCACCTCACTATTTTCTTTTTCAATCAAATTAAGCATTGATGGGACAACAACTGCTGGTGAAACAGCTGCGAGCATAAAAGCAGTTAGTCCAGAAATGGACCAACTAAAGCCAAACAGATAATGAAATAGAACACTGAGGGAAAGACCTTCAAAAATACATGGAACAAAAGATAAAAGAATGGCTGTAAGTCCATATTTTTTAAGAGTAGCTTTTTTAATACCAAGACCAGCTCTAAGCAAAATAATAATTAGAGCGAATGATTTTAAATATGGGGCGATGTCCCAAAGAGTTGGCGTGGTTTGCGTTTTAATTAACAGTGAGCAAAGAATTCCGAAAACTACCATCCCCATAACACCGGGTAATTTTAAGCGTTCAAACAATCGACCAAATAACCATCCGCCGCCTAAGATAATGATGAATACTAAACTGAGATTAAGTTCCATTAGTTGCCCCTATTTATCTGCTGTGTAAAATCGCTGCGTTGGATAGGCAAATGATATGTTTTTTTCATTTGAGAATTCATTTAAGATATCTTCCCAAATAGCATGTTCGCTTAATCGTCGTTTTCGAGGTTGGCAGAGATATCGAATTGTGAGGAGAACCCCGCTTTCACTAACGCTGGTATAGACAATCGGTGTTAGTGTTTTATAAAAGATCATAAACTTTTTGCTTGCTTCTTTAACTTTTTTTTGTGCGGGAGCGCTTAAATGTTCTGCATGTTTTTTTATTATTTTCTCAAGATGCTCTTTTGCAAGATGCCAGTCACTTTCGAATGTTACCAGTACTGGAATTTCATTCCAAATATACTCAAACCCTTTACTATAATTTGCTACAGCATCATTTATAACAGCACTGTTTGGAATATGAATGATGCGTCCTGTACTTTGATCCGAGTCAACCCAATTACCAATTTCCATCAAAGTAAATTTATATAGTCTGATATCGACTACATCACCGCGATGTTCACCTATTTGAATGCGATCACCAACTTCAAATGGTTTCCACCATAAAATAAAGAGCCATCCTACTGGATTTACAAGTAAATCCTTTAAGGCGATGACGATACCTGCTGAGATAAATCCGAGGAAGGTTGTTAGTGACTTAACTCCTTGAAGCCATACGCGACTTACAAAGAATATACTGATGAATAAAAAAATATAATAAGATGTTTTACGCCATCGATAACGAATTTTTGCATCTTCTGTCTGATTAAGAAGTAGTTTTAAAAAGAGTGTTCGAATGACCAGTAGTATGAATATGATGAGAAAAGAATAGAATAGCTTTCCTTGAAATTCTGGTGTGATGTTTAATGTGGATTCAATCCAAGATGAGATATTGTTCATAAGAGCACTTTCAATGATAGTATATAGTATTTTTTATATTTATGACAATTACAACGAAGATATTCGGTACAAAAAAAACTGGCATATTAACGATATATGAATACAAGGGCTAAAAAATGACAAACACTATAATTAACAATAACATAGAAAAGTATCGTAGAGTCCAATACTTAAACGACTTGAGACAACCAGCAAAAGTCGCAAAAAAAGTAGCTCCAGTTCTTCCTATTGAAAAGACAGAAGAGGAAGACTTAACTGTTCTGGAAACCTATGTCGAAGACAATAATCGAGTAGCTGATGCAGATAAAAATTTTAATGAAAGGCATATACAGTCTGAATATGTGAATACTCAAAAAGAAAGAGACACTGAGCCGAGCTCAACCTGGAATGCTTAGTCGAAGCGGTTATTGATCGTCGATAATTCCGAGGTTAGCAAACCGCTTAAGGATATATTTTTTATTAAAAGGCTTAATAATATAGTCAGTGCAGTCTTCAGTAATAGCAGATAGAAGCGTATCTTTCGAGTCATGAGATGTAATCATAACAACCTTCGCTTTTTTCTCTACTCCAATCTTTGATTCGGCTTCTTTTGTTCGAAAATGATTCAATACAGTGAGCCCATCTATATCTGGCATAGATATATCGAGTGTAACCAAATGATATGGTTGATTTTCATCAATTGCTTTATCGAATGCAACTAATGCCTCGGTTCCACGATCAAACTGGTGACAGACGCCAAGGTCTGAAAGAATTTCGCTCAGTATTCTTCTGCTGATTGGATCATCATCAACAACCATTATTTTCATTGTATTAGTCCTTTAGTAATTTATCTGAATTATCTATATTATTCAAAGTTTTTCTAATATAGTCAAGAGAATATCAGATTGATCTAACATGTTAAACATCAACTATTTCTTTAAATTTATCAAATTCGATCTTGAGATTGTCAATAAAGTTATCGACGGATTTTAGGTCTTCTTCTTTTCCAGCATTTTCGAGATTGACTGCTAGTTGTCTAAGGTTTTCAGCACTTAGATTTGCTGTTTGTCCCTTAATTTGATGCCCAATATTTTTAATTTGTTCTGAATCTTGGTTTTTAGAAGCTTCAGACAGTTGATCGATTTTGCTAGGGAAGTCCGTTATAAATGTACTAAGAATTGTTTCGATAAACTCTTCATCAATACTATCATCACCGAATAATCGTTCAACAAGAAGTTCTTTATCAAAGATATTTTTATCAATAGGTTTAATTGAGACTTCAGTTGCCGAAGAACTAAGCTCTTCCGTTTTTTTTGTTTCGGATATTTGTGGTATGGATTCTATAATTTGATCCTGGTTTGATAGCGAAATGTGTTGAATGATTTTTTTATCAAGGAAATCAATATTAACTGGCTTTGAAACATAGTCATCCATTCCAGCCGCAACACACTGTTCCTTATCACCCTTCATTGCATGGGCCGTCATCGCGATAATGGGTGTTCGTTGAAGTTTATGTTCTTTTTCATGCTTACGAATACTATCAGTTGCTTGTAGCCCATCCATTTCAGGCATTTGTACATCCATAAGTATGAGTGAGTATGATTTTTCTTTAAATATATTGGATGCTTCTAATCCATTATTAACGACATCAACCTGATAACCGAGTTTTGACAACATATAACAGGCTACTTGCTGATTTGTAATATTATCCTCAGCTAGTAGGATTGTAACCTCGTCTTTATTTATTGCAGCAGGATTTTCATTAAAGCTTACTTTTGTATTTGCAACTTGAATACCTTTCTCTAGCTTATCAATAGATGATTTTTTTGCAACGATTGTAAAGCTAAAAGTTGATCCTTTCCCATGAGTGCTATCGACGGAAATACTGCCACCCATTAATTCAGCGAGTCGTTGAGAAATAACGAGCCCGAGACCTGTTCCTCCATATTTTCGAGACATAGAAGCATCAATCTGAGAAAAGGGCTTAAACAGAGCGCTCATTCTATCTCTTGGAATACCAATTCCCGAGTCGACAACAGAGAAATTTATAAAAGTATGATCGGTTATTTTTTTCTCAAGACTTATTGATAGAAGTACTTTGCCCTTTGATGTAAATTTAATTGCATTGCTAACTAAATTCATAATAATTTGACGTAATCGGAATGGATCGCCAATTATTACCTGTGGAACAGTGCGTCCAATTTTATGAATGAGTTTAATGTTTTTTTCTTGAGCCTTAACCTTAAATAAAGTAACAATTTCTTTAATGCAAGCGTTAATGTCAAAGGGGATATTTTCTAGTACAAGTTGTTCTGATTCAATTTTTGATAGGTCTAAAATCTCGTTTACAATATTTAGAAGAGAATTCGATGAGTTGTTAATGGTGCCTAAAAACTCCGCTTGTTCCTGGTTGATTTTTGTGTCGAGCATTAAGTTTGAAATACCGATGATTGCATTTAAAGGAGTTCTTATTTCATGAGACATATTCGCAAGAAATTCACTTTTGGCTTTATTTGATTTTTCTGCGATTTCCGCTTCTCTAAGTACTTGATCCATTTTTAGGCGTCCTGTTACATCTCTAGAAATCATAAGCAGCTTATCGCCACCGACAAAGTTCACAGTACTTTCAATATTGTGCCAACTTTCGAACTTGTCTTTCATTCTATATTCAATTGATTGAGAAACAGGGAATCCATTCCTATCAGCACCTGTTGTACTTTGTTTATATTTCATTAGTAATGGTTGTAATAATTCTTTGTCCTCTGGATGGATGTAGTCTAATCCGGGAGTTCCTAAAATGTCCTCTGGATCATAGGTCATAATTTTTTTATGAGAAGGGCTAACATAGGTATATGTGAAATTGTCTGCTAAAGACAGAATAGAAATTAAGTCGTCTGTATTTTCACTAATTAAACGATATCGTTCTTCACTGTCGCGTAAGAAATTTACAGCTTGAAATCTAGAGATGATATGTCCAAGTTGTGACGAAATGGCTTCTATTGTATGCCTAGATTTTTTTGGGATCTCGTTTTGAGTATGAGACGAAACAACTAAGCAACCAATTATTTTTTCTTCAGAGAAAATTGGCAAGCAAGCTAATCCAAGTAATCTTTCCCGCTTTAAGTGTTGATTACTATTTGTAATAAATTTTGAATGTACTCCATAAAAAGGTTTCCGGTCATTAATGATATGTGCTTGTGATGATCTTACCTGAATTGTTTCAGAATTCTGAACATATACACTTGAAAGACCTGTGTGTGCAACAAGCTTGAATTCCTCAGAATGCTCATCAATTAAGTAGACTTCTCCACAATCGATAGCATCAATATGTATGATAAGTGTTAGTAGTGATTGACAGGCATCCGTGATGGTAGTGACAGTACTTAAACTTATCCCGATATCACGTTGAATATGTAAGAGTTCTTCCGATTGTTTACGATCGGTGATGTTTTTGTCTACGCCACGATAACCAATAAGTTCACCAAGTTTATCTGTAATGGGCACTGCGCTTGTTAATGTACAGATTTTATCGCCTTTTTTGGTTATTTTCCATGTTTCTAAATCGATAATCGGAATTTTTTGTGCGATATATAGTTCTAAATAGTCTTGAACATCAAAGCGATTGTAATCAGATAGAAAATCGTAAAAATGTTTACCAATAATTTCCTCAGGAGCATAGCCAAGAATTTGCAGAACCTTTCCGGATGCATAGGTAAAAATATTATTATGATCAATTTCCCATATCCAATCGCCAGAGCTTAATACAATATCTTGGAATCTGTTTTTAGTATGTTGCAGTTCAATTTCGGAAAGATAACGTTCTGTTATATCATAATAGGTCAGAAGCTGCTTACCATTTAACATAATTACTGAATTTACATGAATATATTTTTTAGCTCCACTTGCACAGTTTATATGGAATATATTCGATGTTAACTCTTTGCTATTATCCTTAACTGGTTCCAAATTGTTCGATAGCGATTCTGTTATTTCTTCTCGATAATTAGCATCTGGAAAGGCCAGTTTTAGCCACTCAGTTTTACTTGGAATTTCTTTAATTGAGTAGCCAAAAAGCTCTGTAAATTTAGGATTAATATACTCAAAAGTATAATCAGGATTCATGATAGATATTCCATAAGGAGCATCCTCTACTAATGCTCGGAACTGCTCTTCATTTTCCTCAACTGCCAAGGTTAGTTCTTTACGAGAGCTTATGTCTTTTGTAATATGAACAACATGTGTCATTTCCTTGTTTTCATCCAAGATCGGGAAAACAGACACTTCAAAATGTTGATTAGTAACTGCATCAAAGGTCTCGAAGGAACTGGGCTTTTTTGTTTCTTGGACGAGCTTAAATGGGCAATCGTGAAGAGGTTCATGTGTTTCATGAGCAATTTTGTAACAATGTTTGCCAATAAAACTATCCGGATGTAATTTGTATTTTGTGGCATATGCTTTATTTACGCGAATAAATTTGTGGTTCATATCAATGATCGCGACCATATCGGATATTGAATTGAATGTTTGTTCCCACTCCTTGGATATGTTTTTTAATTTTTCCAAAGATTCTCTCCGTTCACTAATATCGCGAGTAATACCAAGTAATCTCACTGGATAACCAGCGTCATTTCGTAAGAAACGACTGGTAACTTCTGTCCATATAATGGAGCCGTTTTTATGTATTAATTCCATTTCAATGTTTCTGACTTGATCGACCAAATAAAGATCGGCATCATCTTTTAGTAGCTCTTCTTTAACGATCTGCTTTATTTTAGAGAAGGAGGTAGCTGTGACTGATTGTTCTAAGCTTAGAGCTAGCGCTTCTTCTGGTGTATATCCGCGTATCGTTTCAACAGAAGGACTAATATATTCAAAGTTAAATGTTGTCAGGTCTAGAATCCAAATATTATCGATAATATTATCAGTTAATATTCGATAGTTTTGTTCACTTTCCTGAAGAGCTGTTGATGTTTTAAGTCGAACAAGTACATCTGCAAATTGTGCTGAAATGGTTTCGAGCGTATGCTTTATTAGGCGTGGTAGTTCTGAATATGAGGAAGACATAAAATGAAGAGATGCAATAATCTTCTTTTCGTAGATCACTGGAAGAATGGCTAGTGATTTTAGCTTTTCCATTTCTAGAAGGGTTCGAAGTCGCGTTGACATCTCAGTGCTCGCATAGAAGTAAGATTTTTCTTCTGATAATTTATCCATATACTCCTCATGAGTATTTGAGTTTTTAAGCATTTTAATAAATTTTTCGGATAATCCACTATAAACGTTGCGTGTTAAATTGTGTGTATTCTGATCTAAGAGATATATTTCACCGGCATCGATACCTTCGATAATTAGTGTTTTTTCAAGAAGTAACGTTAGTGCTTCATTTAAATTACTTGTCTTACTGAGTGATCTAATGATATCGCTCTGTATGTGGAGTAACTTTTCTGTTTGTTTTTGCTCGGTTATATCAAGCGCGATGATCCGTGCTCCAGTTGTTTGACCATTATTGAGTACATCTCGAGAATGAAAAGAAAAGTACTTAGCATGGCCATTTTTTAGAAGGAGTCGGTATTCATATTTTTGTGGAACTGCTTTTCCTTGAATTATTTTCTGTAACCGTTCAAAAAAGGGTTCAATGCACTCATCGCCAAGTAGATCAAGAAAGCTGATTGATTGAAGTTCGGCCTTTGAATATCCGGTATAATCACACAGTAGTTGGTTTGCGTTGATGATTTTAAGTTTTGCATAATTAAGTTCAAAAATTGCAGCAGGAGCTTCGTTAAATAAATTTTTGTACTGTTCAGTATTATCTTTAATAATACGTAATGATCGATTGTTTGATGCGACAAGTAGTAGTCGATCATTTTTTGAGTGTTGCAACCAACCAATAAGCCAGCCGACAATGCAATACATAAAAAAAATAGTGAATATCGTAATTTGTTGAAATGCGGCTGTATCATTTTCAGAGGCTAAAAATAAAACCCATAATCCGATAGTGCTGTTTAAAAAGCCAGCAAGAAAACCTGTGATTGGCCCAAGAAACCAAGCAGCAATTATAACAGGAATAAGTAGCACACTTCCAATGGGTATACCTGCTAATGGGTATAATAGATAGCATATTCCAAAAAGACTGGCATTTAATAGCATAAATTTAAACAGAAAACGTTTAGTTGTTAATAGTTGTTTAAATAATAACTTAAAGTAATCAAATATAATGGTACTTGTAAAAAGATATTTGAATGTAATAATTTTTCGTTTTATTTTTGTCTTTATCATTTTATCTTTATCCCCGTTGTATTAATCTTATAGGTTATACACTTTAAAAAATTATTTTAAACATTTTGACCCATTAATATTTTTTGTTAAGAAAAGAGTTTGAATGGATTCTGTTTGAATCTTTTTTTTACAAAGATGCTTTTTAATAAACCCTTGGTGATAATAAAACTCGATTGCATTTTGATTTGCAACTAGGACTTCAAGTTTTATGGTTCTATGTTTTGGAAAAAATTGAATGGATTCTCTTAGTAATTTTTTCCCAATACCCTGTTGTTGATGTTTTGAGTCTACATATAAGCGTCCAAGAAATAATTCTAAATTGTTTAGAACTTTAATTGTAATAAGACCAGATATGTCATGATTATTTGAAAGTGAAACTAAGAATAGTACATTTGGATCTTTAATCTGATCACTCAAATTTTTTTTGTCGTGCCATTTAGCTACAATATAGTCTATTAGTGAATCGGAGAGTTTATTCGTATAGGTGTCAATCCAGCTGTTTTCTAACGTTATTTTAATCTGATTACAATCAGAAATCTTTGCTTGTCGAATACGCATTATATGTAAATAGTATCAGAAAAAAGAGGCTAATAAAATATATTTGGGAATTTCTTGTTATCTTTACGATAATTAATAGAAAGCACTATAGAGCATATAAGGATAAATATGAATAAGAAGATTTTAGCAGTCCGCACTTGCGAGTTAACCCCAATAAATTTAGAAGAGAAATCTACTTTTTTAGCACAAAAAATTAATGGACAAATGGTCACGGTTTCAAACAGTATCGATCGGAAATGTCTTTTAGATGCAAGGAGCTCCTGGGATATGCTCAAAGAGAAATGGATTGTTAGGGTTAATCTTGAATACAAGGAGAATCGTTATCAAGTATTAACCTTTCGAGTAACAGCCGGAGGTATTGAAAATTTTGATATTGGAATGCCAAAAGTTCTAAAAAACAAGAAAGTATGTAGCTCACTGTTAACCCGAATGAATGGTATTTTTGTAAAAGGCGAAAAAATATCAATGTCAATTTTAGATAGTACAACTAGGCGCCAAATGTATGATGAGTTATTAATTTCAAACAATAATCTTGTCTTGTGGAATAAGCCCTTTGTTATATTGGATGAACCAGCTCTTTCAAAAATATTTTCTAAAACATTAATGGGGCATTTGCTTGGAAAGATGGGTCTTAAGAATTTTACATTTGCTCATCCATATAATCATAAGCTAACTGGCATTGATGCGATGAAAAATATTTGGGTTAATAGCATAGAGAATGAAGTTCAGGGTGAAGTGTTTAATATAACAAAAAAGTTTGAAATAGCGGCAAATAAGGAATAAATCCTTTAGCCGTTAGCGTTCCATCCTTCCAGATCAGATTTATAGCGTTGACCAAATTGATTCCAAATTGCCATGAACAGAGAGGCAAGAATCGGTCCGATTAAGAATCCGACTAATCCAAACCAAGCTAGTCCCCCTAGAGTAGAAAGAAGAACGATTGCAGGGTGTAGGCCACCTCGTTTACCAACCATATACGGTTTTAAATAGTTTTGAGTAATTGTAGTGCCACCCCAGGAGAGGGCTAGTATCAATATCCCAGCCCATACGTTTCCTAGAATAATAAGAACGAATCCCGTTGGTATTAGTATTGTATTTATCCCAATAATTGGGACCATCGAAAAGAACATCATAATGACACCCCAAAAGAGCGCAGAGGGAATGCCGAAAAGCGCAAAAATAATACCACCATAGATACCTTCAATAAGAGCGATAATAGTTGTGCCCAGTAGCGTGGCATCAACAATTTTAATAATTTCATTAATGAGTTCTTTCTCGTCAGAATCCTTTAACGGAGATAAATAGAGAATCCGCGCTAGGAGTTTGTTCCCATCGATTAATAGAAAGTACATTAGGATTAGAATGAGTACTAAATGAAAAAACATAAAGGACAAATTTAAAAAGGCTGTTTGAATTAGGTTTAGCATTATCTCTGCACCCGTTGAAAAGATCTGAGATAGTTGTTTTTGAAATTCAAGTTGCTTGAGACTATCAAGTTGGTTTGCGATTGCTGGGAATCGCTGGCTAATAAAATTCATCGTATCTGTTGATAGTAGTTCTTGGATTTGTGGCCATTTTTCTTTGATTGTAAAATAAGTATTGGCTGCTTCATTTGATAAGAGCAATCCAACAATAATTAATGGGATAATCAGCAAAAAAAGCGCACATAGCATTGTAAGCAAGGAGGATGCATTTTTAGATAGTTTTGTTTTTTCTTTTAAAATATTAAAGAGTTTACGGAATAAATGAGTGAGTAAAGTGGCTAAAAAGATATCAATGATAAAGGGTGAAATTATTTTGTAAAAAGCGACAGATAAAGCGATTAGCAGTAGAAAAAAAACCCAGTCAGGTAATGAGAAATTTTTAGACATGATTAATTATCGCACTAGAATGATTGAAATGTCATTAGTCGATTTCAAATGCATAGAACAAAAAAGCTTGTTTTCAAACTAAAGAGAGCTATTATAAAGAAAGAATATGAGAATAATAATCTAGAGGGAAGACGTATGAAAATGATGATAGTCGATGATGATCCGGTTAGTCGCTCAATACTTGTAAGGGTTTTGTTCGGTTTAGGAAAGTGCGTTGAGTTAAATAACGGGACAGATGCACTTACTGAGTTTGAATCAAAAATAACAACGGAAGATCGATATAATTTAGTTACACTCGATATTTCGATGCCGGATATTAGTGGCATAACAGTTTTATATAAAATGAGGAAAATTGAAGAGCAGTATGCAATAGCTGAAGCTGAAAGAGCTAAGATTGTTATGGTTACTGCCGATGGGAATCGGAATCGCATTAAAACAGCTATTGAAGAAAAATGTACCTATTATCTTGTGAAACCTTTTAACAAAGAGGATGTTTTAGAAAAATTTAGAAAACAACAAATAATCAGCTAATTTTATGAAAACTATTGAAGAAGCTCTTTTCGAAGCATAGAATGTTAATGGAAAAGGGAGAAAAATATGTCAGATATCTTATCAAATTTTAACTTATATACAAATATTAATACGCCCTATAGCTCCAATTCAAATTCGACAATACCGATCGAGGATCCAGGCGAAACCGTTGTGTATTTTGAGCAACAATTTTCCAATATCTTAGACAGCTTACTTTTTAATGTAAGTAGTAGCGATGATTCAAGTGATGATTTGTTTTCTAGTAGCGATACCGACTCATTAGATAGCATTACCAGTTTCTATCCTGACCAAATAGCGCTTTTGCAAGAGGAGCATAATGTGGCCAGTGGTAACATTGATGACTTAAATAACTATGCTGCACTTATTGGAAAAGAAGCGAGATATATTTTTAACGGAGAAATTTCTCAAGGACTTATTCAAAGCGTCATTATCGAAGATGGTACGTATTTTCTAAAGATAGATGATCATCACGTTAAAATTAGCGATGTCTCAGAAGTTACCGCTACATAGTAACAAATTCAAATAAACTGAAATTTTCCCACGTTTCGTTCGATATATAGAGTGTAAAGAATATGATGGGAGATTTTAATGCACTTTAAAGTAATTGTAGATTCAAGCCGATTTAGTATCCGTAGAGAGATACCCGTTCTAAAGGGAACGATTGGAAGTATTTTATGTCCGAATAATGCTGCTCGCTATACAGTCTTTAAGCTAACGAGTACTTCTATTCATTTACATGGAAATTCTGTTCGCATTAACGGTCTCCGGTCCGATGTTTTAGCTGTTGTAAATCTCTTCAATAGGAAAATCGACAAAATGGATAATCTATCGCCGAACGATATTCTTTTAAGCTTGGCACAAGGACTAAAGATAGGGAATACGTATTATCAGGGGATACCGATAAATGCTCGTGTAGCTCCTCAAGTTTTGGGTAAGGGATTCTGTAATATTGAAAGTATTAAGGAAAAAACGAATACAAAAATTAGAGTGATTAATCAGGTGGCATGGATTCGTGGAGAAGAATCTGCGGTAACAGACGCAATTCAAGAACTGAGTGCGTTGGAGTATTTATTCATGAACCAATTTACACGGGTTTATTCTGTGAAAAATCCACATTTAATGACGATCGCGAAGACGCTTGAAGTACAGGCAAAAACGAAGACCTTAATTACGATGAGAAATAAGAAATATGTAATCAAAGGTTTAAAAGAAAATGTAAATAAAGCGGTAGGGCTGATTAAATTAATAATGGATGGTCTTGTGGTTGGCAATAACTATTCGGTTGAATTAATCCCCGCAGTAAATGGGGCTCGTCACTTGGAGATTGTATTTCCTCATGATAGTTATTTTGTGCACATGGAAAATATCTTAACTGAGAATAAATTACCATTATTTGAAGCACCACATTCTGCAAAAATTAAAATCCTGAGTCAAAGAGGAATGGATCTGACAATAGATGTGTTAGAGGCAACTCGGTTATAACACAAATTAGTCAATTAAGTGTTTTTCTTCAACACGCGAAATTAGAGAAAATACGATCATTAATATTCCGATAACAGTTATGGCGAGTGTCAGATTGCTCTCTGCTAGTTTTCCAATTGTTAGATAGAAAAAAGCCATCGCAAGTCTGTTGAACATCGATGCAATGGATATAACTGTGGCACGTTTATCCGATTCAATATATTTATTCATATAATTCTGAAAGAGCACTTGTCTGGAAAGACCAATTCCAGATGCGAGTAAGATGAAGAGAATAGTAAGTGGTAAGTAAATTATATTCCCGAGAAGAATAAAGAGGATTCCAGTAATAAAGGCACTCAGAAATAGATAATTTTTCTTTGAGCCAACGAGTTTTTCAAAAAACGGAAAACTATTGGTAAAAAAAATCTGGGTTGCAAGCATTGCAGCATGAACTAGACCAAAATAGATTAAGGGAACATCCAATTTCTTTAGAAGGGGCTGATATGTCCAGATCAATAAAAAACAAAGAGAAGCAATGGATACTTTGTCGAAGGTTAAAATTCGAATAATACGATGATTCTTAAAATAACTTAAGCCATCTTTAATAATTGTTGTGTAGCTATCTTTTTGGTCTTTCTGATCAATACTGGGTTCTTGAAAGCTTAGGCCGATAAAGCAGGATAGGAAAAAAGGGACAGCCATAAAGAGCATGGTATATCGTAGACCAAGAGTAGCCGCAATAAGACTACCGATAGGTGCGCTTATTAGATATGCCGCAAGTTCAGCGCTGGCATATCGACTAAAATATTTTTTAGAATCAGATTCTTTCCCAAGAGCTTTAAGAGTGTCGTAGAGCAACGATTCATCAGCGCCTGAAAGGAGCGCAAATCCAGCAGCCCAAAAAAATTCTCCTAAAAGAAATAGGTGGAAATTTGGGAAAGAGGCATAGATAACGACACCAAATGAAACAATAATTGAGGAAAGAATAAGCGAAAATTTTCGTCCGATATAATCGGAAAGTGCTCCCGTGGGGATTTCTAAAACCACAATACTGCAAACAAAAAATGCTTGAATCATCATGATCTGATAGTAAGAAATTTGTCCCCAGTCCATAAAAAACGGAACGAGCACCCCACCAATAAAATGAATGCTAAGTAAAAACTTATACAGATATAGTTTCCAGATATTAGATTTAATTGAGAACAAATTTAAACTCCTTCAGAATATTCATTTGATTTTATCAGAAGATTGACTCACCCCATACCCTCTCTTTTAAAAAGAAAGAGTCCATGTTATCAGTTCAAGCTCGTTGCCATTAAATGAAACAGAGAATGTGGATATATCATGTGTTTTTGGATGAAATACTTTATAAATAGTTTCGATAAGTTATTGCTATGAGACGATATAAAATAATTGCAATAAACGAAAAACAGATACTAATCATCGAAGATGATGAAGGAAATCTTAATTTATTTACAAAGATACTAAAACAAAAGTGGCCTCATGCCAATGTAAGAACGTCAACAACCCTAAAAGAAGCAAGTGTTGCAATTGCTGAGCGGGCGTATGCTTTGATTATCGCCGATATTGGAATGCCCGACGGGGATACATTAGGGCTCTTAAATACAAAGCACGAGATCGGAACGAAACCGATTCTAGTCGTAACTGGTAATCTTAATATTACTGAGGATGAGATTTGGGAACGAGGTGGTTTAGGTTTAGTACGTAAACCAATAATTAAGAAGGAAACACTCATTTCTGAGTGTATCCGTACCATGCAAATCTTTAAACCAATTAAGCATGCATTTGAGCAAACGCTGATAGCAGATGCTAAAACGCAGCTAGCGGAGCGTCAGACAAGAACTCTTGAAGGCCAGGCAAGAACTCTTAAATGCTACGATGAAATATCAAAATTATTTGGAAATGAAGATATGAGCCTGCAGGACACAATTGATCGATTGATCGAAATAATTCACCTTATAGGGTGTGAAAATCCTGATCAACTATCCATAAGTATTAAAATTAATGGTGCAAGTGCAAGAACTAATAATTTTAGAGAAACAGAGAATAGAGTGATTTATCCAATAGAAATAAATAACAGCAGCACAAAAGGAAATATCACTGTGTATGCGCATGATCCAAATGTATCTGATCCCAAAATGGCTTTTCCAAAAGAGTTCTTAAAGAATGTCTCAGTGCGTGTTGCTTATCTATATGAGAGAAGTGAAGCAAAAAAAATAATTGCTGAGAATACATCGCTATTGACAGCTATATTTGAAAAGTCGGAGAATCCAAAAGTTATCATTAACGAAAACGGTCAGGTAATAAAAGCAAATAGAGCCGCTGATAAATTTACTGGAATTGGTTTAGATGAAATGATTGGCACCCGGTTCATTGACTTAAACTGGTCAATGATTGAATCACAGCAAAAATTATTAGAGGAATCGATGGATAGGGCTCTAACGGGGGATTCCAGTCGATTTGATTATTACTGTCAATCTAGCCAAAATGTCTGTACCCACTTTACCACATCCATTACCCCCATACAGTTAGCTAACTCGAAAGCGATGATTTTGGAAGCAACAGATAACACGGCATATAAAAATTTACTTCATGAGATTATGAAGCACCATAAGATGGTTTTGGGATCAAGTGATGCATATGTCAGTATGGACATGAAGGGTAATTTATCACCAGTGAATCCTGCTTGGGAAACAATTACTGGATATCCACTGAGTACGATTGAGAAACAGTATGATGTATCCGGTGAAGTTAAGAAAATTGATCAAGAAATAAAAAGAGAATTCACTAGTACGGATTTTGAATGTCTAAATCCAATGAAAATAGGTGATTTACTTACAGAAGAGTCTGAAAAAAAATTCAATAGAGAGATTAGCATTCTATTCCGATCACGAATAGATGGAAACAAGGCAGTAGAGCTTGGGGACTATGAGCTTATAGCAGAAGATGGTAGTTCAAGATATGTATCGATTACGTGTATGACAAATACAAGAGAAAAACGATTAACGGGTTATATTTTAAATCTTCATGATAATACAGAATTACAAAAGTTGGCGAAAAAAGATCCATTAACTGGTCTCAATAACAGGAGAGCAGGAAATGACCGAATCCAGATTGAGTTAAATAAAGCTGAAAGAGATAATCGCAATATTGGTATAATTATGATGGATTTGGATTATTTTAAACAAGTAAATGATACATACGGCCATAAAGCGGGTGATGAAGTTTTAAGAAGAACTGCTGCTATTATTCAAGAATGCATAAGAAAAGGAGATATTGCTGCTCGGTGGGGTGGGGAGGAGTTCCTGTGTGTGTTGCCAGAAGCAGACAAAGAAGTACTTCTAACGGTTGCAGAACGTATTCGGGGAAAAATTGAAGAGGCAATAATTGAGTATGATGGGAAAGTTATTCCTGTAAAGGTAAGCTTAGGTGTAAGTTTGCTTAACGAAGCCAAAATAGATCCTAGGGATGAAAAAGCTGGAGAAGATTTAATTCATATAGCTGATACCGCCTTGTATGAATCAAAGGAAAATGGTAGAAATCGGGTAACGTTTTTAATTCAAGCAGATACGAAATAAGGACTACGGAATAAGCTCTATCGCTTCCATTGTTTTTGCTCTAAACTCTTCCGCTATTTCATGAATATTAGAATCTCCAAAATGCACAACTCGGTAAATTCGAGCGTTATCAGGAGATATTGTGTCTAAAGAATTATTATGATTTGGATCGCCAACATGTACGCCATCTTTTAATGAAGCACCCTGTTCTTCGATAAATAAGTCGCACTTGGGTTCTTTGAAAAATTGTCGTAACTGATTAATTCGAGTTGAATCGATAACTCCTTCTGATAAAAGTGTCTCGAGTCGTTCTGAAGATGTTGCGGTATCGGAACTATAGATGAAATTTCGATAATCATTTTCTATTTTTATAGAAAGTGTCGGCAGTCCATGAATGGCCCACTCACTAGTAATCATAAGATCATCCAAAATAAGTGTATTTTGTTCCCCATTTTCATTTCTAGGAGTAATAGATAGGGTACTTACTTTGGCAAGTTTGTCGGATAGGCCAAGTGCAGCGATTTTTCGTTGTAACGAATCCAGATATATCGGGTGTGAGATTAACTCGATATTTCTGCACTCATCATCCAACAATAATTCCCATAAACCAGCATCATGATCTTCATGTCCGTGAGTGATTAAGACTTTGACTGATTGAATTGATTCTCCACCGGCGACTGCAAAATTTTTCATTTGAGGGCCACAATCAATCCATAATGACTTGCTTTCATCTTGAAATTTGTATCGAACAATCATATTTGTTGTGGGAGCATTCCCATATGACCCAGATGAAATGCCGCTGGTAATTACACCAAAGCGAGGATGCCAATTTTTGAGCTGTGAATAATTTTGAATGCTAGTGAGATTAACTGCTTGAAGCTCAGTCGATTTAAATAACTTTGATCCAACAGTATACTGGTTTTCTTTTTGTGTTATGGAAATGGGTGATTTATCAATGGTAATGATATTAATCATTTGATCTAGTTCTTTTTCAAATTGATCAAAATATGAATACTCCTTTTCTAAAAAAGATTTATCTAATAACAGTTCAGACCCCAGATTATCTAAGTTTTTTATTGCGTGAGGGCGATAGTTTTCTTCCATGTAAATTTTTAGATTCTTCGACATGTTTTCATCTTGGACGATAACGGTAAGTGGTTTTTTGTTCTTAGCTGAATATATTGATGAAAAAAAATAAATAGTAGTCAGCGGAATTTTATTATTATGAAATTCTGGCAATACTACAATATCAGGCAATCTCCCGATTGTTATATGTGCTTTAACTTGATTGGGTACAATTCCAAAACTAACAAGTTGTCCATCAAGCTCAATAATGTTCTCAGTTGGAACTTGAAATGAGATCTTATTCGCACTGACAGTGTCAGAACTAACCGTTGTATTCGATACGATTTTATTTTTTATCATGAATAGGTATCCCTTTTAAAGAGTATCTAATACTTTATCGTGTATGTGAAGAAAGAATTGAAAGAATTTAGCCTAAGAAGCTGTTCCCTCCCATTCCAAGATTCTTTTGAGTTTCAAATAATTAGATAATGTTTAAACAACCCATTGAGTGGGCAAATTCTTTAATAATAATAGAAAATAATTAAGAAAAGAGATAATCGAAACATCATGTTAAATCGTCAAGAATATATTAAGGAAAAACTAATACAACGCTATTACAAGAGCACTCTTGCGTTTCTATTAGTTGGATCACCGCTTTACTTGCTTTGGTATTTATTTGATCTGTTTCTAAAAGAGCCACTTAAGATCGAATTTCTTATAATGAGAATCGCCTATTCGGTTCTGTCACTTTCCATATTTTTTGCACTTAAAGTTGCATTAAAACCGGCAACATTTCAAAAAGTGATGAAGCCCTTTGCTTTTTTTATTTGTATTATCGTAATTCTCCTTACTGGGATAATGGTGATTCGGGCGAATAATTTTTTCCCTTATCTGGTTGGTTATTCTTACGTCATGCTAGCAATTTCATTTATATCACCAATCAGTCCGAAAAAATTTATTGTAGTGACAATGATCACGTTTCCTTTGGCAGTCTTGGGTGGTTCAGATTTACTTGCAAGAGTGCCAATCCAAGAACTTATTACCGGAATATCGTATATTGTGTCGATTATCATTTTAGCAATTGCAGCAACCACAATTCTTATTACAGGTGCTAAAAAACAGTTTTCATTATTAGCAGATATTGAAGAACTAAATAACTCACTAGAAGATAAAGTAAAAGAACAAACAAAAGAACTGAGTGCTAAAAATGAACAGCTTCAGCAAGCAGAT
>Ga0075111_1000129_pt1 | contig 36536 bp, 35 predicted proteins | sample AntAceMetag02UKK_FD_69787 | JGI IMG/M metagenome (GOLD analysis project Ga0075111, IMG submission 69787) | Saline lake microbial communities from Ace Lake, Antarctica - Antarctic Ace Lake Metagenome 02UKK | ecosystem: Environmental > Aquatic > Non-marine Saline and Alkaline > Saline | place... | reverse complement strand
GGAGTAGAGCCATTTAGGTATTATCTAAGTAAGTTTTTGGTAAAACAAGTATTTCTATTTGTTGATCATATTAGTGTCCGGGATAGGTCTAGCCAAGCATATCTAAAAAAAACACTAAAAATAAAGAAAAATATACGTTTTAACATAGACTCAGCAATGTTGTTGTGCCCACTTCAACTTAATAACAAATATAGAAACTTTATCGGATTAAATTTAATGGATGTACCCAATATTCCGATTGAGATGATTATCAAAGATTTGATGGAATTTACAAAAACTCATAATAAAAAAATACTATATATCCCGTTTCAAGAAAGAGATCGAATTCTTGGTGAGAAACTTCAAAAGTACTTCGGGGTAGATTCTTTTGTCATATTGGATGTGATGCCCAATATTTCAGAACTCTTAGGAATAATTCAGCAATTAGATTTTCTTGTTGGGGCAAGACTTCATAGTTTGATATTAAGTGCTACCGCTTACACGCCGTTCATCGGTATTCATATATATGACAAAGTGAAGAGCTTTTCTACTGATGTTCATCAGAATTATCTTGCTTTTAATGATTTACAAAAAGGGGTGTTGTATAGTACTCTTATAAAGGTTTTTAATAATAAAAATAAGCTAAAGAATCAATTAAAACAAACAGTCGAAAATTTAAAGGAACAGTCAAAAGATAGTTTAATTAACAATATCTTAATCAAGTATGAAAAGACATGACCATAAAATATTAGGTTTTACCTTCTTTAATCGAAGTTATGATGAACTTATAAAGCAGATAAATCAAGAAATTCAACACAGGAATAATTGTATAATTATAACCCCGACAACAGAAATATTGGGGGAGGCTATGCAAGACAAATACCTAAGCAAGATTCTTTCAGTTGCCACCCTTTTGTTGCCAGATAGTGTGTCTTTAATATGGGTAGCAAGATTATTAGGCAAGTCATGTTCAAAACGTGTTACAGGAATTGATACTCTCTATAAACTTGGAAAAAATAAAAGAAAGACTTATAAAGTGTTTTATTTAGGAGCAAAAGCAGATGTTCTGGAGAAGGCTGTTAATGTTTCAAAAGAAATATTCCCTTCATTTGATATTGTTGGATCACATCATGGCTATTTCCAAGATAGTGAAAAAAAAGCGGTTATAAAAGAAATAAATTCCTCTAAAGCAGATATTGTGTTTGTTGGACTTGGTTTTCCCAAACAAGAGCAGTTTATTTATGAGAATCGCAAAGATATTCATGTTCCAATAAAAATTACAGTGGGTGGTACTTTTGATGTCATTTCAGGTGTTTTGAAGAGAGCACCTGTTTGGATGCAGAAATCAGCGCTAGAATGGGCTTTCCGGCTATTGCAAGAGCCAGCACGTATTACCAGAATGTCCTTAATCCCAGTTTATTTGTTTAGAATACTGTATCGTGAAATAACCGCCAAGCATAAGTAATAAAAATGATTGGAATTGATATCATTGAAATTGACCGGATTGAATCTGTTATTTCGAATGATGCATTTATAAAAAGAGTTTTTACTGAAAAAGAAATTCAGGATTGTCAGTCTTCTCCTACTATTAGTGTTCAAGCATCTCGTTTTGCAAGTCGTTTTGCTGCTAAAGAAGCGGTTTATAAAGCAGTTGAGGCAATAGAAGTTTTGCGTTGGCAAGATATACAAGTATCTAACGAATCCTCGGGAAAACCATTCATAACCTTTTTTGGAAAGACAAAGCAGATAATAGATGATAATAAACTTATTATTGATATTTCTTTATCTCATAGTCGAAACAATGCGGTAGCAGTTGCTATCATAAAATAAGATGCAAGCTAAAAAGCTTATTGTTTTTACACTCTTATTATTTTTACTTGTTAGCTTAATCAGTCTGCTTGTGAATCCGCTGATTAATGATGATGCAACTATGTATGCTGTTACTATTCGTAATACTGTTCTCTATAATCAATGGTTGGCTCCTCTTATTAGCCCTGGAGATATTTCTTCTTTTTTAGACAAACCTCCACTAGGAATCTGGATATTATCAATTATGCCTAAATTATTGGGTGTGAGTGTTTTTTCAGTACATCTGTCAAATGTATTGATTTATATCATATTGTTAGGAGTTTTGTATGTGTTTTTAATAAAGAGTGGATATAATAGGATCGCGTTAAATACTGTTATCATTAGCTCAACCAGCATGGTAATGATACTATTTGCGAGAACGCCAAAACTGGATATTTTAATTGCATTTACAATTATGATGTCTCATTTATTCATTTTTAGATATTTGAAAACGAAGGGTATAAAATATTTATATTTGTTTACACTATCAGTTGCCATTGGTGTTTTGATAAAAAGTGGGTTTGCCTTAATAATGCCTGGGTTAACCATTCTCATGCTAATAATCTTGAACAAGAGTGTGCGGGATCTTTTTGTTAAATTTTTAATGTCTCGTTATTTCTATTTATGCTTATTGCTTCTAGTTTCTGTTGTTTCTGCTATATTAGCTATTCAATGGTTTGCTTTTAACTCAATTTATTTTCGTTATTTAGAGAGCATATTTATTCAGAGCAAGTATAATACTAGTTATATGGGATTTGGGCTAAATCTCTCGGTTATTGGTTTTATGCTTGTCGCTATTTTCCCCTGGACCCCACTATTTTTAAGTAATTTAAAACTGAAATTTAAATATACAGGAAGTCTAAGTTTTTATTCTTTTTGCCAGGCATGGTTTTTATCCAATTTTTTATTTTTTATGTTTTTCTTTAAGCAAACAGATATTCGTACGTTTACTATTTTGGTTGTTCCGATGTCGATTCTTTCTGCTTATAAACTATGTTCAATCGATCTCATTAAGAAAAAACGTTTAGTGGAGATCGTATGGACAATAGTGTTTGTATTCCTTTTTATATTGTTAATAGTATCAATAATATCAAATCCAATTAATGCATCTGGTTTTGATCAGCGGATTCTTATTTTTACTCTTGGATTATTTGTAATTGCTGAAGGTATCCTTTTTGTATATTTGTTAAAACCTAGCATGTATAAATTTATCCTGTTATTTGCATTTATATGCTTGTCTTATACCGCTTTATTTATTCAAGCACCTACCATTGCTAATCAATTCAATCCATATGTTGAATGGCCAGCATTAGTAAGTCAATATAAACTTGATAACTATTCGTTTGTTATTTATAGACCAAGTGGTCGAAACCTACACATGAGCTCTGATCTATGCTTTGTCGATTTCATGGTAGGTCCAGCCGATCAATATGTTTGGGAGCAATCAACGTTATTGAGACTGATAGAAGAGGGTGGTGTTATTGTTCTTTCTGATACGAAAAGTTTTCAAAAACTAAATATCAATAATTGGAATGTAATAGCTAAGGATAAGCATGATAGCGTTATCCTAATTTCAAAGAAAAAAAATAAATGATCACTAGAATTGCGATATTGTGATTGAATTCACAATATGATATTATGCATATATGATTAATGCACCAGAAACAACCGTACATAGAATGCCTCAATATATTAAGGTATTAGAGTATTTGCATGAAGAGAAGGTTCCATTCGTTACATCAAAAGATTTTGAGTCATATATTGATGTGAATCCGTCTATTATTAGAAAAGATTTATCATACTTTGGTGAGTTCGGCGTGCGGGGTAAAGGCTATTCTGTGGATGGCCTGAGAATTGAGTTAGAAACAATTATGGGGATGAGTGGGCATAAAACAGTTATAATAGGGGCTGGAAATATTGGAATGGCACTTACTCATTATAAAGGATTTGATGAGATAAAATTAGAAATACAAGCTGTTTTTGATAATGATGAAGGTAAAGTCGGTAGTTTGGTAAATAGTATCCCGGTTTTAGATATTAGAGAATTAACTCCTTTCTTGAAAAAAGAATCAATCGATTTTGTAATTTTAGCGGTTCCAAATGCTATAGCAAATAAAGTAGTTGAAGAGGTCAGTGCTTGTGGCATAAAGGGTATAATAAACTTTACTTCTGCATTTTTATCAGTTTCAAAAAATATTAAAGTTATTAGTATTAATATCGATACCAAAATAATGGAAATGTATTATTTCCTCAAAAAATATAAAGAACTAGAACTGTTGGATTAAGGTATTCGGTTTTTTTAGTTTTTTCTTCATAAATAATAACGCTTTTTCTAAATTTGTTTTTGCTTTAGCAGATAAGCCTACTTTAAAGTCCCATTCAAATCCTTTTATATGTAAGAGGTAAGTAGGCGGTTGTTTGTCGAAAATGCTGTTGCAGAGTTGCAGAATGTATCCTGGTGAAGCATGGTGAGTTGTAAATGTAATATCTGAACTATTGGATACTTTAGTTAATTTGTATGTTTCTACCTCTTTTTCAATCGATGCATCAACAAATATTATTAAATCCTTTGTTGAAATTAGTTCTGCTTCTTCTATATTGAGTTGGTAGTTACTATCAAATTCATAGGCCGTATTCTCGTCATTTTTTGCCCAAGATTGGATCTGTTCTATGAACTCATTGCCTAACCCATCATCCTGACGGCCAGGATTTCCGTAACCATAAATCAGTATTTTTATTTGTGACAATCTAGGTAGTTTTACGATCTATTAAATTGTTTTTATTGTCATACAGAGATACATCAAGTGGCATTTGTCCCATCGCATGTGTCGCACAACTTAGACATGGATCATAAGCACGTATTCCTACTTCAACAGCATTCATCATCCCTTCAGTAATCTCTTTTTGACCATTCATATAGTTATTAGCAACCATGTTTACTGCATTGTTCATGGGTGTATTATTATTTGTAGTGGAAACAATTAAATTTGCCATTTTTATAGTATCATCTTTATTCACTTCATAATGGTGGAATAGCGTTCCTCTAGGTGCTTCAATTACGCCAACACCCTCTGCTCTTCTTTTGCCTTTTGTTGTTAACTCACCGGATAGTAGATCCGGATCATTAAGTAGTTCTTTCATTTTTTCAGCAGAATGTAAAATTTCAATTAGTCGTGCCCAATGCATGTGCATTGACATATTGTTTGGCTTGCCATTTGTATAAGCTTTGAATGCTTCATGTGCTTTACCTGCAAGTGGTGTATCAATAAAATCGGCTGTATTCATTCGTGCGAGAGGGCCCACTGTATACCAACCATTTTCTTTTCCTAAGTGTTTAAGGTAAGGGAATTTCATATAGCTCCAGTTTTTAACTTCTTCACTGATATATTTATTGTAGTCTTGATAATCGACATCATTTAATATTTTTTTGCCTTCAGTATCAATAGCTCTAAGAACACCGTGGTAAAGATCAAGTGCTCCATCTTTTCGAACTAAACTTAAGTGGCTTGATGGAAAAACAGAGAAATTATCAATAAAGTCGGTGTTTTTTGCGTGATAATCTAAGAAAAATGCAAGTGCAGATTCTGACCATTCGATCATTTTATCGATGTTTAGAGGATCAGCACCGTTTAAAAAACTATCTCGTTCCTGTTCAGTTAAATGTTTATTAATACCACCTGGAATGGCTCCAGTGCCATGTACTTTTTTACCTGCTGTTGCTTTAATAATTTCTTGTCCATACTTGCGCATCATGACACCTTGAACTGCTAATTCTTTGTGCTGAAGTGCGACGCCAATTATATTTCTAATTGCTGGATCTCCATCAACACCAAATAAAAGATCTGGTGAGGCTAGATGAAAAAAATGTAAGGCATGTGATTGAAAAGTTTGGCCATAGTGCATTAACCGGCGCATTTTTTCACCAGTCGGGGTAAGTCCGGTTCCTGTCCCAGCACCAACAATTACATCCAGTGCTTTTGCTGCAGCAAGATGATGACTTACTGGGCAAATTCCACATAATCGTTGAACTGTTACTGGAGCTTCCCAGTAAGGTCTGCCTTGAATAAATTTTTCAAATCCTCTAAACTCTACAATATGCAACCTTGATCGTTCTACATTGCCATTATCATCGAGGTGAATTGTTACTTTTCCGTGACCTTCAACTCTAGTTACTGGTTCAATTGTTACTTTTTTTCCCATAGTAGTTCCTTTTTATTAATCGTATTTGATGACTTCGTAAGGTAAGTCCATTTCGTTACCTGTTACTAGTGCAACTAATGCGTTCCATATTAGGTCAGCTCGAGGTGCACATCCAGGTAAAAAATAATCAATTTTTACAACTTCATGACATGGATACACTTTATCTAATATAAAGGGTAGTTCTTCATCGTTCGGTATAATTTGCTCTGGATTATCATCAACTGTAACGCAATTTAAATACGCTTCTTCCAAACATTCTTTAACAGATACTTTGTTATTTCTCATTGCTGGTAGACCACCGGTTCTAGCACATTCTCCGAGTGAAATTAGAATTTTACAGTTTTCTCTGAATGATTTTAGTACATGTACATTTTCACTATTACAGCACCCACCTTCAATAATCCCAATATCACACTTTTTGGTAAATGTTTTAATGTCATCGATAGGTGATTTGTTGAATTCTACAAGTTCAATCAGTTCTAGTATACGTTCATCAATGTCTAATAAAGACATATGACAACCAAAACATCCAGCCAAAGAAGTAGTTGCAACGATTGGTTTACTCATATCTATATCCTTTTACTTATCTAAATTCTCGATATCGTGTCCGATTGGTGTTTTATCATATTGCCGTTCACCAATTGGGATATGATATCCACGTTCTTTTAACAATATTGCCCCAACAGGACATAAATCAGCTGCTTTTTCTGCCAAGTCGTCCGTTAATTGTTCACTAAGTTTTTTATCAATATTTATTTCAAGTGTTTGTCCTCTTTTTTTAAATGCAAATAGGTTTTTTCCATCTTCAGTTTTAATTCCACGTATACATCGTTTACAAAGAATACAACGATCATGATCTTTTATTATCTTTGGGTGAGACGCATCTAGTTCTTTGCTTGGAAATTGATAAGGGAATTGTTGATTTAGTATTTTGAATTTGTATCCAAGTGCTTGTAGGTCACAACTCCCACTTCTTTCGCAGGCTGGACAAAAGTGATTGCCACTTACAAATAATATTTCAAGTATCAATTTTCTAATTTCGATAATCTCATCGATCTCATTTTCAATTTTCATATTATCTGCAATTGGCGTTGTACATGCAGTCATTAGCTTTCCATTTACTTTTACTGTGCAAATTCTACAAGCACCTCTTGGTTTTATACCAGGTATATTGCAGAGAGTTGGTATATATATGCCATTTTTAGCTGCAGCTTCTACAATATACAATCCTCTTTCTGCCATGCATTCTTCACCATCTATTGTAAATTTTATTAAGTCCGCCATAGTTTTTCCTTATTTATACAATTGGTTGTCTACCAGCTGCTTCGCAGCATTCGACAATTGCTTCTTGTAAATTGAAGCCGCTATCAAATAATTTATTTTGTTGAATTTTAGATTCGTATAGTTCTCTAAAATTCTTGATACTAGTAAGAATAGGATTTGCAGCTGTGTGTCCTAAGCCGCAACGATTTGATAGCATTGTTGGTCCCCAGCTAACCATGTCGTCTATATCTTGCATAACACCATGTCCATTTAAAATTTTAAGCAACTTTTCTTTAAATAAAACCGTTAGACTTCTGCATGGAACGCAAGAGCCGCATGATTCTTCAATAAAAAAGTTAGTGAAATTTAAAACGACATCTTTTAGTAAATTTCTATTTTTGTTAAATAGTATGATTGACCCACCAGTTGATAAATCGGAGTAACATAATACTCGATCAAATGCAGCTGGTGCAATTAATGCTCCGGATGGGCCACCAACCTGAACGGCTTGTATATCTTCAGCTCCAACCATTTCAAGAATATCATTAATATTGAATCCCCATTGAATTTCATAAACACCAGGATTCATGCAGTCTCCCGATATACTCAATACTTTTGTCCCAGCCGATTCTTTTGTTCCAAAACTTTTATACCATTTTGGTCCTTCTGTAATTATTTTTACTACAGAACAAAGCGTTTCCACATTGTTTACAACCGTTGGTTGATTCAAATATCCTTTTTCAACTGGGAAGGGTGGTCTATCTCTAGGTTCTCCACGTTTACCTTCAGCTGATTCTATAAGTGCTGATTCTTCACCGCAAACATATGCTCCTGCACCAAATTGTATTCTGATATTAAAGTTAAACCCATGTTTTCCACCGATATTATCACCAATGAGGTTAGCTGTTTTCATTTCTTCTAATATATGTTCAAGGAATCTTTGTAAGTATTTGTACTCAAATCTTAAATATAAAATACCTACAGTTGCTCCTACCGCATATCCTGCAACAGTCATTCCTTCAAATATTAGCTTTGGTTGCTCTGTTAGAATTACCCGATCTTTAAATGTTCCTGGTTCTCCTTCATCTGCATTACAAAATATATATCGGGTGTCTCCTTCTGCATTCCGGCAAAACTCCCATTTCATACCAGTCGGGAACCCAGCTCCACCCCGACCCCTAACATTTGATGCTTTTACGTCTCGTATTACATCTTTAGCATTCATGCTTACAATTTTCTTAATTGCTTTTCCTGGAGTGTAGTCAGAAAAAATTATGGGACCTTTTCTTCTTATGTTATTACTCACCATGGACTGGATATACTTTGAGCTATTGTTGCCGTCACCGAAACCTTGTAGTTCTATTTCATTAACAGCTTTGCCATTTTTCATGTCTTTAATAATTTCTTTTACACGAAATGGTGTAAGTCTAGTAAATATTACCCCGTTGATGATGGCTGCAGGTTCTTGATCGTTCATCCCAATACATGATGTGTTGAACAATCCGATTTTGCCATCTGTTGAAACTTCACCAAATTTACATCCTGTTTCCGTTTCAAATGTTTTTGCTACATCTTCTCTTCCCATCATTTCTGCAACAGCACTATCATTTAAATAGATTGTGTATTTTCCTGTTTCTTTTTGTGAAAAGAAATGATAGAAGGAAATAGTTTGTTCTACATCTACTTGAGATAGGTCTAGTTGTTTTGCTATGATTGAAGCTGCTTCGTCGGATATGAAGCCAATTTCTGCTTGTATATCGATTAAAATATCCATTAATCTAGTTTTATCTTTATGATAACTATCTATGATTGATTGAATATTGGACTTGCTGGATTTCTTTTTAAAAATGTTTATTAATGGACTCATTTATTATCATCACCTTGTGAAATAAATTACAAACTTATTAGATGATAGTATAAAAATTTGAATATGACAAATAGTTATTTAAAAATATAAAATAGCCAGTGTTTTTTATGCACTGGCTATTTTATCGCTAAATAAGGGGAGGCCGCTTTATTTTTTTACAGCTTCGATCCTTCGATTAATCGCTCGTCCTTCTGCGGTGTCATTATCAGCAATCGCTTGTTTTAATCCAAAGCCAATAAAGCTAACTTGTGTTTTCTTAATCCCAAGATCATATAGATACTTAGCAACTGCACTCGCACGGTTTTCAGAAAGCTTTTGATTATACTTTTCACTACCAACATTATCCGTGTGACCTTCAATCCTTACTTGTATCCCCGGGTTGTTTTTAATGAATTTAGCAAATTTTACTATTCTTGCGTGATACATTTCTTGTACGTCATATTTATTTGTTTTAAAGTTTATGTTCAAGTTTATTTTTCTAAAACAACCTGTTTCATCTACTTCATAACCAAGCGGGGTGTTTGGGCATTGATCTAAATAGTTACCGACACCATCATGATCGGAATCGACAATATGCTTAGGGAAGTTAAGTGGGAAATGGAACGCAAGAGAGATTACTTGATCATTCCCTTTGTCTCCAAGCATTATATATCGATACTCTAATTTGGGAACAATAGTCGGATGATAAAAAAACTTAGCCCCAAATCCAAAATCAGCACCAACGGTAGCACCACTTAGGTCACCGGCAAATCCGAAAAGTAGATATGGATTAATATTTCTAAAAAAGTGAAACTCCCACTCTGCATTTGCAAAGTATGTGAAGAACGCTCGTTCAGCCGCTGTTGATGTGTATTTTGTCGGAACTATGCCAAGGCCTAAATTAACAAACCATCGATATGAAATTTGTTTATTTAAGAAGAGCCCAAGTTCCATGTAACTATCAAAATCTCGTTTTCCTTCGAAATAATGATATGCAATATAAGGGGCAATAAAATAATCCTTATCAAGTTGGATATCATCATCAATGGTAAAACTAAACTGGAATAGTAGTGTAATCAGTGCAAAACATAATAACTTTTTCATAAAATATCGCTCCTTTTTGTCAAAGATATCTTATTATAGCATTAATTAATTTAATTAGTACTTATGAATTATTGATATAGAATCGAGTGTCCAGGGCCTGTTCCAAGTTCCCGTCCAATACTTTTAATCCGATTAATAACACCTGAGGCACAATCATCAGTGGATTCATCCACACATGGTTTCCCTGGGTAAAGTTGATAATCAACTCTGTATTTTTTAGGCGTTGCATTTGGCATAAAAACGTTACAACCTCTTTCTAAGAGTAAGTTCCGACCGTTTGGATGAATTACATCAAATGCTGTGGTTGAGGGTATGTGTGATTTTTTGTTTAATAATCTCAAGACTGCTATTGTTTTAAAGCAGATATCTGGATCAAATGGGTTATTTCGATCTGCAAAAGGCGTTCCTGGGCCAGGTATAAACGGGCCAACTCCGATCATGTCTAAGTTTAGCGATTGAGTAAATAATAAATCATTGGCTAAATCTTCTAGTGATTCATTTGGAATTCCAATTAAAAAACCTGAACCGGTTTGAACTTTAAGCTCTTTTAAATCCATCAGTGCTTTTACTCGTCGTTCAAGGGTTTCATCTGGGTGACAACGCTCAAATATTTTTTTGCTTGAGCTTTCAAACCTTAATAAGTATCGATCCATACCAGCTTCTTGCCATTGATTATAAACGTCCTTTGCTTGAACACCAACTGAAAGAGTTATTGCTAGATTAGTTTCTCTTTTTATTAGTTTTAGTAATTGTGATATTTTATTTGTGCTGTAAAAAGGGTCTTCTCCAGATTGTAGCACGACGGTTGTTTGTCCTACTTCTTTGAGCTTATGGCAAGCATCAACTATTTCGGTATTACTGATTCGATATCGATTAGTTTTTTTGTTGCTTTTTCTAATACCGCAATAGTTGCAGTTTTTTGTACAATAATTTGAAAATTCAATTATTCCTCTTAGATATACGTCATTTCCCATATACTGAGCACGAAGAGCATCTGCTTTTTTGTATAATTTTTCAATGTCAGAACCTTTGGCTGATAGTAAATTGATAATATCAATTTTACTAAGCTCATTGAACTCGTCAATTTTGTTTAGGATTGATACAATATTGGCCATGATTATTTAAGGAGTTTTAATGTGTCTGGAAATGGTGTCATAACACGATCAACGATACCAAGGATATCTGCTATTATTAATCCATAGTTTGTAATTGGTATATTTCCGTTATTTGATTTATGAATACGAGACATTATTAGTTTTCGATTGACCATACAGCCACCACATTGAATGACAAGTTTATAAGAGCTTAAATCTTCTGGAAAGTTTTTCCCACTGCTTATGTCGAAGTTTAATTTTAATCCTGTTTTTTCTCTCAACCATTTTGGAATTTTGACGCGACCAATATCCTCGTAAATGGAGTGATGTGAGCATAACTCTGCTATGAGTATATTATCATCATTTTTCAATTCTTTAATAGCATTAAGCCCCTGAATATAAGAGGAGAGGTCTCCCTTTTGTCTAGCAAATAGTATTGAAAAAGATGTGATCATTATGTCGGATGGGACGGTTTCATTAACTTTTTTAAAAACTTGAGAGTCAGTAACGACTAATTTCGGCTTATGTTTTAGAACATTTTTTAGAGTATGATCCAATTCACTTTCTTGAATAACAATACATGTTACGTTTGCATCGAGACATTCTCTTACAGTTTGGGCTTGTGGCAATATAAGCCTTCCCGTGGGAGCTTCTTTGTCTACTGGCATTACAAGAACAACAGTATCATTTTTTGTGATCAAATCCTTAATAATTGGTGGTGGTGGGCTTAGATCTTCAATCTGCTTAATCATGATATTTTTTAAATCATTTAATTTATCCTGATTAAGAGAGCAATAAGGTAGTACAGGTATTTTGTATTTTGATGATAGTTGTTTTTGATACTGATCGATATCTTCTTTGCTTCGAGTGTCAGCCTTATTGATGATTATCATCCAGGGTGTGTTGCTTTTAGCTAATCGATTCACAAGGTTTTCTTCATATTCGTCAAAGGTATTGAGACCGACTAGCAGTATTGCAAAATCTGTTCGCTTTAATATCTCAAATGTTTTACTTATTCTTTTTTTACCAAGAGTTCCTGTGTCATCGTATCCAGCGGTGTCAGTTAAAAGGATTGGTCCAAATGGTAATAATTCATATGCTTTTTCTACAGGATCAGTTGTGGTTCCTGGTACAGAAGATACAATACTTAGTTCTTGCTCTGTAAAGGAATTAATAAAAGATGATTTGCCAACGTTTCGTTTACCAAAAATAGAAATATGTAATCGATTCCCTTTAGGTGTTTTATTCATAAATATCCCGTTTTCCGCTCCTGATCTTATTTAGATTTTTGATGATGTTTTCTTTGATTTCCGATGGGACATCTTCTAATGTTTTCTTAATCATCTCTTCACCCATTTGCTTTGTTTCATCAGAGGCATAGTCATCGATATATTCCTGAAAGGTGTACAGTGCGTTTGGTAAACACTTTTTCTTTATATCACCTGGTTTTGCATATTCCATGAAATCTAAACCAGTTCGGCCCAGCCTGTAGCAGCTAGTACAGAAAGATGGAATCGCTCCTTTTGAACAGATGTCTTGGATTACATCATCTAATGAACGGTGATCGCCAAGAGAAAATTGCTCAACACTTTTTCCTTCTGAGTATCCCCCTGGGTTTGTCTTGCTTCCAGCACTTATTTGCGAAATACCAAGATCAATTGCATCTCGTCTCATTTGTGGTGTTTCTCTCGTGCTAAGAATGAGCCCGGTATATGGCACAGTTAAACGTAAAACAGCAATTATTTTTTTGAAAGAGTAATCATCAACCGGGTAGGGTGGGTTTGATGCTATATCTGACCCATCGGCCGGTTCTAATCTAGGGATTGATATTGTGTGAGGTCCCATCCCAAATTTTTCTTCCAAATGTTCAATATGAGAAATAAGTGATAATATTTCAAATTTGTAATCGTAAAGCCCAAATAGGATACCAATACCAACATCATCAATACCAGCCTCGAAGGCTCGATCGATGGTTTGTAAACGATAATCGTAATCAGATTTAGGTCCTTTAGTGTGTAATTTTTTGTAGCTAGGTTTGTGGTAGGTTTCTTGAAATAACTGGTAAGTACCGATATCTGCTTTTTTTAGTATTTTAAATTCTTCAGTAGTAACTGGTGCAATATTGACGTTAAGCCTTCTAATATTATTCTTCCCATCTTGAACAGAATATACTGTTTTAATAGAATCTAGAATATATTGTAAGCCATCTTCAGGATAAGCTTCTCCAGAGACTAATAATATTCGTTTTTGACCTGTTTTTAGAAGGGCTAAGGTATCATCATATATTTCTTTCTGAGAAAGTACTTTTCTATGTACATCTTTGTTACTTGCTCTAAATCCACAATAGAGACATTCATTTTTGCATAGATTAGATATGTATAATGGTGCAAACATGACTAATCTGTTGCCGTATATTGTTTGTTTAACATAAGCTGCTGCTTCAAAAATTTCTGACCAAAGCTGATCGTTTTGTACATTTAATAGCGTGGCAGTGTCTACTAGACTAAGTCTTTCAAGTTTTTTGGATTTTTTTAGAATGTCCCTGACTGCTGATGAGTCAGGGGCATTCTTTAATAATGATTCAATTTTGTTTTCGTTAATCATGTTTACTTATATTCCTTAAGAATTTTCTTAACGTCTTTTGTTGTGACACGGCTATAAATTTTGTCATTTACAAGAACAACTGGTGCTAACGCACAAGCCCCGATACATCGCGTGCATTCTAAAGAGTACTTCATATCGTCACCTGTTTCACCCATTTTTAGGTCGAGTTCGCTTTCAAATTCACGGACAATGTCATTCGCACCTTTTACGTAACAAGCTGTACCTAAACAAACATTAATTCTTGTGTCTCCTTTTGGTTTTAAATTGAAAAAATGGTAAAAGGTTGCAACCCCGTAAATTCTAGAAGTAGGAATTTGCATTGTTACAGAAATAAAATCCATGGCTTCTTGTGATAGATATCCAAATAGTTCCTGTGTTTTATGTAGTACGGGAATTAAAAAGCTTTTTTTGTGTTCTTTTTCTTGAGTTGATTCAATATATTCCCGTAATTCTTTATATCTCGGATCATCTGGGGTTATGCAACTTGATACTTGCGTTGGTTTTCCATAACGACAAATGCCGCGTGGTTGTTTTTCGCTATAGTGAGTGTGTAACCATTCATGTGCAACTGCAGACCCATAACGTTCAAGTGCTTCATCATATAATATTTTTATATTTAAATTTTCATGAGAGCATCTTTTTTCAAGTGATTCATCTGCACTATATAATGCTTGTGCACGTTTTTTTAATAAGGTTTTGTCTGCTGGAACCATGTCTATTCCTGCATATGGTTGACCGCCGCCACCGACACATCCACCGGGACAGCCCATAATTTCAATAAAATGATAATTGGCTTCACCAGATTTTACTTTTTCTAATAGAGCTTGTGCTTGGCCGAGTCCAGAGGTAACTGCTACATTGTAAGTGTTGCCGTCTATTTCAACAGACGCTTCTTTTATTGTATCAATAGCTCCTCTGACTGGTTTAAATTCGATTCCAGGTAGTTCTTTTCCTGAGATGAAATAATGGGCGGTTCTAATTGCGGCTTCCATAACGCCACCTGTTGCACCAAAAATTGTTGCTGCACCAGTTGATTCACCAAGTGGAGAGTCAAATTTACCATCTTCAAGGTTAACGAAATCAATTCCAGCAGATTTGATCATCCAGATAAGCTCTCTGGTTGTAATCACGGCATCAACATATCGCTCACCATTTTCAGTTTGATAATTATCTCGTTGAGATTCATCTTTTTTAGCTGTACAGCACATCGCTGCAATAGAAAAAACTTTTTCTGGTTTTACGTTTAGTTTTTTTGGTATGTGTCGTTTAATAACACTTCCTACCATGGACATTGGAGACATGCATGTGGATAGATTATTTAACAATTCTGGATAAAATTTTTCTGCAAATATAATCCAAGCAGCAGAACATGATGTGATCATTGGAAGAGGTCCTTTATTTTGGATTCTTCGAACAAGTTCGGATGCTTCTTCAACGATAGTTAAGTCAGCGCCAAATTGAGTGTCATATATTTGATCAAAGCCAAGTCGACGTAATGCTGTTATTGTTTGTTTTTCCATGTTATGACCAGGTTTCAGTCCAAATCCTTCGCCAATTGCGGCTCTTACCGATGGAGCAAATTGAATAACCGTTGTGATTTCTGGATCATTTAATGCTTCCCATACTTGATTTGTATAATCTTTTTCTAGGAATGCAGCTGTTGGGCATACATTAATACATTGACCACAAGAAGAACAGATTGAGTCTCCAAAAGGCATGTCATAGGCTGGCATTACAACTGACTGAAATCCTCTATGAGCCATATCGATAGCACTAATGCCTTGTACTTCTTTACAAATCCGAACACAACGGCCACATAGAATACACTTATTTGGATCGCGAATTACGGCTTTTGAAGAAAAGTCTGGTTCGTAATTTTTTTTCTCACCTTTAAAGTGTTTATGACGGACACCCATTGCATATGCAAGTCGTTGTAACTCGCAGTTATGGTCACGTTCACATGTGTGACAATCATCTGGATGATTGTCTAAAATTAGCTCAACGATATCTCGTCTTGCTTGTCTGATTTCTGGATTATGAGTGATAACTTCCATTCCTTCTTCTGCTGGGTACGAGCAGGATGCTGTGAAATCATTTCGTCCTATAACTTGAACAATACAGACACGACATGCTCCCTCGATTGATAAATCAGGATGATGACAAAGTGTTGGTATTTTAACTCCAATTTTTTTAGCAGCTTCGAGTATTGTAGTCCCCTTTGGTACTATAATATCGAGGCCGTCTATTTTGAGATTAATCATTTGTTTAGCCATAGTTTTTACTCCTTTATAATTGCGTCAAATTTACATGTTTCGAAACAGACGCCACAGTGTATACAGTCATTTTGGTCGATTATATGTAAGGCTTTCTTTTCACCACTAATACAATTAGTTGGACATTTTCGTTTACATGCACCACAACCAATACATTTTTCTTCAATAATTTTGTAACTAAGTAATGATCGACATATCCCTGCTCTACATTTCTTTCCATTGATGTGCTCTTCATATTCTGATCTAAAATGTTTAATAGTGCTTAATACAGGGTTTGGAGCTGCTTTTCCTAGACCGCAAAGTGCTGATTTTTTAATCATATTTCCCAGTCTTTCTAATTTTTCAATATCGCCTGCTTGTCCCTTGCCTTCTGTAATTCTAATTAGGATTTCAAGCATCCGCTTTGTTCCTTCTCGGCAAGGTGTACATTTCCCACAGGATTCATTCTGAGTGAAATCTAAAAAGAATTTAGCAATATCAACCATACAGCTATTTTCATCGAGTACGATCATTCCGCCTGATCCCATTATGGAACCTGCTTTAGCTAGTGTGTCATAATCAATTGGTGTATCCAGGTCTTTCTCCGGTATAAAACCACCAGATGGACCACCGGTTTGAACTGCTTTAAATTTATTGTTGTTACTAATTCCACCACCGATATCATAAATAATTTCTCTTAGAGTGGTTCCCATTGGAACTTCTACCAGACCTGTATTTTTTACTGCTCCTGCTAGAGCAAATACTTTGGTTCCTTTGCTCTTATCGGTACCAATTGTCGCAAAGTGAGCGGCGCCGTCTAGAATAATTACTGGAATGTTGGCTAGTGTTTCAACATTATTAATGACTGTTGGTTTGCCAAATAATCCTACTTGAGTTGGGAATGGTGGCCGTGGTTTTGGCATTCCTCGTTTACCTTCGATTGAGGCAATAAGTGCTGTTTCTTCGCCACAAACAAATGCGCCGGCTCCGAGACGTAATTCTAGATCAAATGAGAAATTAGATCCAAGGATATTCTCACCTAAAAGATTTTTTTCTTTTGCTTGAGCAATTGCGATATTTAATCGTTTAATTGCGAGTGGGTATTCTGCTCTGATATAAACAATCCCTTTTTTTGCACCGATTGCGTAACCACCAATGATCATTCCTTCGATTATTGTATGAGGATCTCCTTCAATGGCAGATCGATCCATAAATGCGCCTGGATCTCCTTCGTCAGCGTTACATATAATATATTTTTCTTCACTAGGAGTATCGGCTCCATTTTGCCATTTAAATCCAACAGGGTATCCACCACCACCTCTGCCACGTAATCCGGACTTTTTCATTTCATCAATTACATCCTCTGGAGAGAAGCTTGTTAAGACTTTTGCAAGTCCTTCATATCCTCTTAAGGCTAAGTAGTCATCAATTGCTTCTGGATCGATTACTCCGCAGTTGCGTAGTGTAATTCGGTACTGTTTACCAAAAAACTCAACATCTCCGAAGTTGGGGAAGAATGAGTTAGCTACTTGGTCTCGTTGAAGAATAAGATCGCTTACCCATTTTTTATTTTTTAAATGATCGTTAACAATTCGTTTAATATCTAATTTTTTAACATTGCCATATGTTACGTTATCAGGGTGAACCATCATGATTGGACCTTGATCGCAGTATCCCATGCAGCCAGACTCTAAGACTTTAACAACATCGCTTAATTTAGCTTTTTCTAACTCGTCTTTAAGTGTTTTGATCAATTCCTGGTTTTTATTTCTACATTTTGGTCCAGCACAAATGGAGATTGCGTATTTATATTCTTTCAAAGTGTCCACTCCTTTATTATTTTTTTGTTTTGCACATGATCTTTTATTACTTTTCGGATTTTATCTGGAGTCATCTCACAGTACTTTGTTGGAATTCGATTTTCAACAAATACTTGAACGATTGGTTCTCTGTCACATCGTCCTGAACAGCCAGTTTGTCCAATATACAGTTGATCAAGCTTTTCTTCTTTCTTAATTGCTTGTAGTTCTTTGTATACACTTTCTGCTCCTGCTGCATTTTCGCAAGTAGCATTACCAACAAAAATTCGTATTGGATAACTCGATTTTTCTTCCGAAACTCTTGTTCTTGCTTCCTCCTGGATTATTTTTATTTGTTCTAGTGGATTCATAGTCCCTCCTTTAATATTGCCAGATGCCTTATTTTAGGCTTCCTGCGGCTGAATTTAATAATAAGTATTCAAGTTCAAATACTAGGTTTACATTGCTGACAGTTACATCGGGTGTTAAGCTTAAAATTGCGGGTGTTAAATTTAATATTTTATCAATACCTGCATCAACAAGTAACTTGGCTGTGTGTTGTGCAACACTTTCTGGAACAGTTAGAATTGCCATTTTTATATTATTTTTTAATATGAAATTGCTACAGTGATCTATGTGTAAAACTTTGACCTCATTTTTTTCCCCAATATTACTGTTAATGTCAAAAGCGGCTTTAATATCAAAACCGTGTTTTTTAAAGTTTTTATAGTTAAGTAAGGCTGTGCCAAGTGATCCTGCTCCAACGAGTACTACGGAAATTGATTTATTATTAACGTGTTGAGTTAATTCTGCTAATAGCGCAGATACTTGGTATCCAACTTTGTTAGTGCCTTGGATTGATAAATTCATAATATCTTTACGTAATTGTGATGCTGTGACGTTGCAAAGGGATGCAAGGTTGTGAGAGGTAACATTTGGAACTCCTTGCTTGAAAAGTCGATGAACGACACTGTAATATTTCAAATAGCGGTATGTTGTAGTATTGGCGTTACTCATAATAAATCATATTGTTCCATATGGAACAATATGATGTCAATCGTTATTTCTAGTACTGTGCTAACTTTTCCCTAAAGCTGAGGTATACTCTGCCTCAATTGGTTTCCAAGAAAACAAATTGCTAAGCATTTCACTAAAGCATAATTCTAGCTAGATTAGCTAAAGCTAATTAAGCTAGACTAAACTGCATCCAGAAATTTGTTTCCGTTAAAACCCGTAAACCAATTTGGTTTTAGCATATATTAAGAATAATGTTAGAGATAGAACAATATAAATCTGCTTGCTGTTTTCGATAAAAAACATTGTGTATTTATGCATTTACACTTGCAATGCAATCCTCAACGTTATTGTAGATATTCATATGTTTATTTAGCATTGTCATCATGATAATTTCTTTGCAGTCAGGTGATAGATTGCAAAGCATAAAATTTTTCTTATTTTTCTTTGTAATTGTTAATGTTCGTGCAAGAGCACCAAGACCCATGCTATCAATATATTGGCAGTTTTTTAAATTCAGTATGATGTTATGGATTTCATCAACGAAATTGCTTTGAAGTGTGTTGCTCAGTTGAAAAGCATCATCAAATTCTATATCACCATCAATAGATATAATAACAGAGTTATCCTGCTGCTTTGTGGATAAACGTTTCATAATTCCCCCTTGTAACAAAAAGATATTAGGATACACAATGATGTTGATGAATTAAATGATCAGTTGATTACGTCCTTGTATCTTTTCCCCTTATACTATTTAAACAATATAGAAAAAAAAATAAAAAGTCAAATTTTGGCTAGTAACAGTTGGTATTTCTTCTAGTATAGTATTTTTGTATGAATCTAGGGTATAATGATGGTGCTATATAAAATAGAAGGAGATGGACATGAATAATATCGTAAAAAAAATCTTGTTAGTAACCTCAGTATTAATGGTTTTTGGAACTGTTTTTGCAGATGCAGCATACAAAACAATAACAGCAAAAGAGCTTAGAGTTATACAGGAGAGTAAAAAAAGGGTGTATATATTCGATGCATTAACACCCATCCATTATAGGGTGGCGCATATTCCACGAGCAGCAAATATTCCGGTTGGGAAAATTTTAGTAGGGGGTAAGTTAAATCCAAGATTACCAAAAAATAAGGATGCACACGTTGTTTTTTATTGTATGGATTTTGAATGTTTGTTAAGCGGGATAAATGCTAACGATGCAATTAAAGAAGGCTTTACGAATGTATCTGTTATGCGAGAAGGTATCGTCGGCTGGAAAGCGGCTGGTTATCCTGTACAGAAAAGTGGCCTTGTATTACCTAAAATTACACCTAAAACAATAACAACTTCAGAATTAAAGAGTAATTTAGATAATGTTTATTTAGTCGGTTTGCTTTCTGGTGTTTCAGCCGCAGGAATAATTAAAGGTACTGTTTACGTTCCAATTGCTGAGTTGATGATGAAGTACAAACAGATTCCAAAAAACAAAAATGTGGTACTTTATTCAATAAAAGGAAAGACCGATAAAATTGCGGTGAAATTTCTAGTTGCTAAAGGTTATGACGAAAATAAAATTAAATATCTAAAAGGTGGAGTAACCCAGTGGATTAAGGATGGTTATTCGGTTCAATAGAAATATTGTTTTATCAGATTAGTTTAAAAAAGGGCTTACCAATGGGTAAGCCCTTTTTTTATTATAGAATAAATTCTAAGAAAAACAGATTTTTTTTAGTCTACATCTTGTTCAAGTAGTTCGAGAATCAGTTCCAATAAAGTATTAGATCTCATAAAAGTGAAATGATTATATTTTGTGTACGATATAGTTTCAGTAATATTCAAACTTGAGGAGGAAACTGTATGATAACTAGTGTTTTTAATAGTACAGCAATAAGAAAATTGAGTAATGGTGTTTCAAAAACAAATGTTCGTAATCAAGGCATTAATCTTGCGCAATCAAATGCTGGCATGCATTATTTCAAACAAGGCCATGATGCTATTATACGAAAGGATTGGGATAGTGCTATCCAGTACATTAAGAGAGCTTTATCTGTAAATTCGAGAAATTCTGAGTATTTACTTGTTTTGAGCCAGGTCTATTATAATAAAGGTGTATCTGAGTTTGCAAAAGGGAATTGGGATAGCGCAATTAATTCTTATGAAAAATCTATAAAAATTAACCCAAATGATCCTGAGTGTTTATTTAATTTAGGACTGGCCTATTATCAAAAAGGCAATGCTGAGTTTACTAAAAGAAATTGGAATAATGCAATATACTATTATAAAGCATCTCATGATCTTAATCCTACCGATCAATATGTTTTACATAATCTATCAGCTGCTTATCACAATAATGGTAATACAATAGAGTCAGAAAAATACATGAAAATGTATAAAGCAATAATAAACTAGAATTAACTACAATTTATGTGATGAACTAAAAAAAGACCAATTCTGGACTTTTTTTAGAGTAAATATAAATTAAAAATGTTTGTTATTCTTCTTCGACTGTTTCTTCAACTGTTTCTTCGATTGGTTTTTTGACTGCTTTTTTGATTGGTTTTTTGACTGTTTTTTTGACAACTTTTTTGACTGGTTCTTCGAAAGTTTCATCCTCTATGTCTGCATTCATTTCTAGTAGCAATAGAATTTTGTCTAGTTTAGTGTTTATTTTAGCTAAATCATTACTTGATGGACCACTGTCTGAATGTCTTCGAGAATCCGATCCTTTACGTTGTTTTCCATAAGAAGGTCTGTCTCCACGTGAGCCCCTGTCATCTTTTCGAAAACAGTCATTACAGTATACTGGTTTACCTGCAGTTGGTTGAAATGGGACCGTGCAGCTTTTGCCGCAAGCGTCACATGTAACAGTTGTCATTGTTTTGTTCTCTGAATAACGGCTTCCACCGCTTGATTCTTTTCTACGCCCTGATCCTTCAGGTTTGTAGTCTTTTCTTTCTTTTCTTCCTTTATCAAAAAATCCCATGATATACCTCTTTATTTACTAGATTTAAGCGAATATTTTTTCGCGAATATTTTATACTAACTGAATCATAGTATTTTATTGCGAATTAGGAAAGAAATATTTAATTTCTAGAGATAGTATTCGGAACGGGATAACTGGGGACGTTCGAACTAAAATCATAAAGTCAGTAGATAGTGGTCGAAATGAAGTAGTTATAATGCGCTGACCAGTTTTTTTCTTAAGCTAGTATTTTATATGTAGCGGTTTTAAATAACCTGAATTGTTAATATTTGAATCGATCCTTCATTGTTCCAGGGTGCTGCCGCATATTTGCTTCCATCTTTGTCGATTAGTTCAATTCGAACATTATCAGGGAGTGGGTCTATTGACTTATGAACTCGATGGATCGATTTTTGAGCAAAAACTTTTAACATTGTTTTTCGTTCTCTTCCGGTGAGAGTACTTAAGAGTTTGTAGGAATAATTATCAACCCAAATTTTATTTTCAGGTAAATAAGCAGTAAAGGAATCTTTGCTGTTTTGAAATACAATATTTGCTGCAATTCTTAATGTTCTTCCCAGACAAGCTTCCGGGTGCCCACCCGTAAATGTTGCTGATTTATCACGGAGGAGCATCTTTTTAATCCGATCATCAACATTAAACTCACCCATTGAACTTTTTAATATTTCAGCATCTACAGCTCCTTTCGGAATACCAAATAGTTGCTGTTTCGAATTATCAGTTAATACTATTGTATTATTCTCCTTAAATAAGTCTTTATCAGAAAATGCATCATTATTTGTGGGCACATGGGTTACAAAAACCAATGGTAACTTGTTTTTACTTGTTTTCTTTTCGATCTTAGTTGCAATAACTTTTTTTAACATAACTACTATCATTATTCACTCAAGTACTACCGTTTAAACATGGATAATCCTTGCTATAATTCTGAAATTAATAAATTCTCTTATCGCAAGAATCCTAATGTAGTTTGATATACATAATAACAAGTTAAGAAGAGGGCGAGTGATGATTTTACATATATTATGAAATATATTCTATTCTGATCCGTAATATTTATATGAAGCATAAAATCATTGGTTTATCATGGGAGTCACTTTTTACACCAGCAAATGAAAATTTGTTGAGAGAAGCTATTTATAAAGGTTTATCCGAATCAAATTTCCCCTCCTTATCCTACCGGAATCTTCTAGTACTAACGGTTGCCGAATTGTTTTTTAAAAGTTTTGATTGTTTAGATTTTTTAGATATAGCTAGTGGTCATAATTTCCCAATTCTGTCTTGGTTCCAAGATAATAATGCCGGCCCAGAATTAGCTGAAGCTTATTCAAAAAAAGGAGCATCCTCAGTGGCATTTGATCTAGAACATCCTCCAAAGTTTCTCCAGTTTAAGAAATTTCCTATGCAGAGAGTTTCTGGAACAACTGATTATCTTGATCAATACTTTCGATGTGAAAGCTTTGATTTAGTTAGCTCTGTTGTTTTTTTTGGTTATCCGAGCTCAAGGGAGGGGAGACGACCCGACTATTATTTTGAGTATAAGACGATGGTGGCTGCTAGAAAATTAACCAAACAAAACGGTGTAGGAATTCATTTGTTAGTTGATGGTTACTGGCAGCTTTCTAAAGAGGACCTTCAGGAAATGGGCTATAAAGTTATAAAATATTAAAATTTTGAGAAAGCTAAGACCCCTCAAGCCCCTCTTGGGTTTGACCAATTGCTTGTTGTAACAAAATAATATAATTGGAGTGCGATAGTTGGGGAAGTTAGAACTAAAATCTAGGTGTACGAAAAAACAGTTGCTAGTTCTAAATTAAAAAAAATGACAAATAATTTGTTGTTGCATTTTTAACTTTAAATTGAAATAATACCATTGCAATAATAAACGAATTAAAGTGGAGTCCTCAAGTTGACATATTTTTCAGATCTAGTCCCTAAATTTTTTACATTAATGAAACGAGGAATCTCAAAAGAACAACTAATTAAAGATATCTTTGCTGGAATAATAGTTGGAATAATCGCACTGCCATTAGCTATCGCATTTGCAATAGCGTCAGGAGTAACTCCTGGTGCCGGAATACTAACTGCAATTGTTGGCGGATTAATTGTATCTGTTTTTGGTGGTAGTCGTGTTCAAATCGCTGGACCAACTGGTGCGTTTATTTTGGTTATTGCCTCCATTATAAGCAAATACGGAATTAATGGACTCTATATCTCTACTTTTATGGCGGGGATTATGCTAATCATTATGGGGTTTTTTAAGTTAGGATCACTACTTAAATTTATCCCACAAACACTTGTGATTGGCTTTACATCTGGCATTGCCGTTATTATATTTACAAGCCAAATAAATGACTTTTTAGGATTAAATCTCAAAAATATTCCAAGTGGATTTATTGATAAATGGATTGTATATATTCAACACATTCCATCTATAAATTACGTGTCTTTGCTAATCGGGATGCTCACAATATTGATTATTGTCATTTTACCTAAAATATCAAAAAAAATACCATGGGTATTTGTTTCAATTATTGTTACATCACTTATCGTTTTCGTGTTTCAATTGCCAATTGATACTATTTTCACACGATTTGGAGACATTTCCTTTTCGATTCCATCAATAAAATTCTTTGATATAAATTTGAATACACTAAAAATGTTATTCATTCCAGCCGTAACAATAGCAATACTTGGATCATTAGAATCATTACTATCTGCCGTGGTTGCTGATAGTATGATTGGAGGAAAACACCGTTCAAATATGGAATTAATAGCACAAGGATTTGCAAATATGATATTACCAATAATTGGAGGAATTCCAGCTACAGGAGCTATCGCAAGAACGGCTGCAAATATTAAAAGTGGCGGAAGAACACCGGTAGCCGGGATCGTCCATGTAATAGTACTACTTCTGGTATATTTACTTGCAATGCCAATAATAAAATATATCCCGATGGCAACACTCTCTGGAATATTAATTGTAATTGCTTGGAATATGAGTGAAGTAAAAGCATTTATTAATTCTCTCAAAATTAATTTTTATGAATCTATTGTTTTGCTCACAACATTTACGCTTACGGTATTAACCGATTTAACAATTTCCATACCAGTTGGGTTTGTATTGGCAATTATTCTTTTTATGAAACGGATGGCAGACTCAACCGAAATAAGTCCTTTGCTTGCAAGCAAAACAGATAATGACATGCTTTTCTCTTCAGAAATTGGTTCTTACTCCCCAAATATTACTATTTTTGAATTAAATGGCCCCATGTTTTTTGGCTCCACGCATACATTACTTAGCATATATAAAAACACAAATACTAGCTATCAAATTATTATTTTACGATTTCGATATGTTCCAATTGTAGATGCCTCAGCATTGTATCGTTTAAATAGTTTAGCCAAAGAGTTAAATAATAATAATTGTGACATTCTAATATCAGGAGCAACGGATAAGATAATAAAAAAACTTATTCTCAATAATATTATTGAAAAAGGAAATAGTTTTAAGACAATCAATGAATCTGTTGCCCATGCGGAACTAATGCTAAGTAATAAAAAAGATTAAGATTAAAAAAACGATTTAGAGCAGCAGAGTAGGGGCTGTTCGAAATAAAAGAATTAGTGCGGAAGTAACTGTTCTTCTTTCTATATTAATGGAATTAACTAAAATAAAATAATCCTTTCATAGTTCTAGTCAGATATCTTACAAATATAAATTGACAAATATCGCTAAGTCGTAATACGCTATAGCGTAACGCACTATAGTAAGAAAGGAGCAGATGATGATTGCTACTGAGTATCTAGAAAACACGTTAAAACAATGGAATAGAGAGTATAAAAAAGGGTTTACCTCTTATATGGTGCTGCTTTTATTATTCGACAAAGCTATGTATGGTTACGAAATAACTACAAAATTATCAGAGCTAACGAATAGCAAAATATCGTTTCAGGATAGCGGATCATATCAAATCTTGAAAAATTTAAAAAGCAAAAAATTTATAACTTCTGAAAATAAAAAATCTGATCAAGGTCCAAACCGCATATATTATTCAGTAACGAGTTCTGGTAAAGAACTTATCGAGAGGTTTACTTATGAATATATCGTACCTATCAATAGCGCTCTAAATAATTCTATTAGCAAGCACTTTCCTGATTGTTTTAATTCTAATGTATCGAAAGGAGACATAGATGAATAATGGAATACCTGAACTTAAGATTGGAAATTTAGTAGCTAAAATGCCCATTATACAAGGGGGCATGGGCGTTGGGATCTCTATGGCTGGACTTGTTTCAGCAGTTGCAAATGAGGGCGGTGTCGGGGTTATATCAACGGTGGGAATTGGTTTATTAGAGCCCGGTTTTAAAAAATACCCTAAACGAACAAATAAAGAAGCATTAGTCAAAGAAATAAGAAAAGCAAAAAAAAGCACCAGTGGTATCATTGGCTTAAATATTATGGTAGCTCTTTCAGACTTTGATGAAACTGTTAAAATTGCACTTCAAGAAAAAGTTGATGTTATATTTTTGGGAGCAGGACTTCCATTAAAATTACCTAATAATATTACTCTTGAGGAATTAAGAAAAAGTAGGTTGAAGGTATTCCCGATTGTATCATCAGCACGAGCAGTAAAAGTAATATTTCAAAGTTGGGCTAAGAAGTTTAATCGCATTCCTGATGGAATTGTTGTTGAGGGACCCATGGCAGGCGGACATTTAGGTTTTAAATTTGATCAGATAAAAGATCCATTGTACTCATTAGAAACAATATTAGCAGAAGTAATTAGGGTGAAGAACGAGTTTGCTCTTAAGTTCAATAAGTCTATTCCCGTAATCGTTGGAGGTGGCATTTATAATGGAGTTGATATTAAAAAGTTTCTTAATTTAGGTGCAAATGGGGTGCAGATGGGAACTAGATTTGTAGCAACCAAAGAATGTGATGCATCAGAAGAATTTAAAGATTTATATATTAAATGCAAGAAGGAAGATATCGTTATTATAAAAAGTCCGTTGGGATTATTTGGGAGGGCAATAAATAACAAATTTCTACAAGATGTTGCAAGCGGATTGAAAAAACCATTTGCTTGTCCATGGAAATGTTTAAAAGTGTGTGATTTTACGAAGGCACCATATTGTATTGGCTTAGCATTAACAAGTGCTAAAATGGGGATTTTTAAAAACGGATTTGCTTTTGCAGGAGAAAACGCATATCGAATTAAGGAAATAATATCTGTTCGGGAGCTTATCCAAAGTTTAGTTAAGGAATATCAATTATCAGTATAAATAATGTTTGGAGCGGGAACCCGGGATTGAACTGGCGACAATTAGCTTGAGAAGCTGGTGCTCATATCAACGATCAGTGAAGATGTCCATAATATTTGATGCTTTTCAATTAGAATCTAAGTTTTTGCTTTGTTTAGTACTATAAACATAAGCGCGGATGAAGCTCCGATTATTCCTGCATTGACATCGCCTTGACTATAGGCCGAAAAATGTTCAGTGAGTTCAGCTAAATAAACTACAAGTGATCCGGTTATTGGTGCAATGAATATTTTCCCAGATACTTTTCTTAAATAGAATAAGCTTGCCATTGTCATTGCTGTGCCATCAACAACCGATGGTGCATGATTTATTAATTCTCCATAACATGTTGTTATTAATGGTCGATTGAGATATACACTAATCGCTAGTAAGTTTAGTGTAGCAAAAAGAGTATTTCCTATATTTCTGGCTGAGAATGATATGTCCTGATTTAACCATCTTGTCATAGTATCAATTGGTTTGGCGGCTGTGTTCTTTATTGAAATTGTTTTGTACATATTAGTTTAACGAACAAATAAATCTGATGTCCCACATTAAACTTTGATTATATTCCAATTAGTTCATAAAGCAGTAAACTAAATTTAATTTGAGAGAGTTAAGAATTAACAGACAGATAATATTTGAAGGAAGCAGCTTCGCATTTTATTTAGAAAGTGCAATCTTATTTTTAATTTCAATTACTGATCGTTTAATCCAGACTATTGTAATTGATCCAGATAAAACTGATGCTAATGTTATTGCAGCAAATATTCCCTTAAGACCAAAAAATTTCGAGCCTAAAAGTGTTAACGGAATATAAAAAAGGATTAATCTAGAAAAATTAACAGCCGCCGCATTTAACGGTTTATTTAATGCGCTAAATGTTGCCGCGCCAATTCCTGTGATGCCTTGAAATCCATACCCAATTGATACAAATACCAGATACGAACTAACGATTGCAACAATTTCAGGCTTATCAACAAAAATCAGGGCTAATTGTTTATTAAAAACTAAAAACATTAAAAACACACTTCCTCCTAAAAGCATTGAGAAAAGATTACTAAAAGATACTCCTTCTACAATTCTATCTAATTTTTTTGCTCCTAAATTTTGACCTACAAAGGGAACAATAACTGAGCCTAAAGCCATTAATGGAGAGAGTGCAAACATTTCTATTCTACTTATAACTCCGAGAGCAGCAACAGCATTTTCACCATATGTGGAGATCAGTTTTATTAAATAGCCCATGGATAAAGGTATTAATGCCTGAGTTAATGCTGCAGGTATCGCAATAAATATAATTCTTTTCCAGGAATTTATTGTATGAGCTAACGCCTCTATATGAATAGTTAACATATTAAACTTAAAGTGCAAGAAAAATAGGGAAACAAATAATGTAACAGCACGAGCAATAACGGTTGCAATTGCTGCTCCTTGCAGTCCCCATTCTGGGAATATCCCAATACCAAAAATTAGTAGTGGATCAAGAATTATGTTAATTAAAACGGCAACTAGCATTATTGCACTTGGGATTGCAGTATTTCCTGTTGCTCGTATCGCATTATTCCCAACCATGGGAATTATCACAAATGGAACACCAATATACCAAATAAACATATACTTTCGAATTAGAATCAGCTGAGTTTTTGTTGCTCCAAGAACGGTGAAAAGGGGGTCTATGGTAACTAACCCTATAATCATGATGAGTATTACAAGCGAGATTGATAAAATCAACGCATCGGTAGTTAGTCTTTTTACTAAGTTTAAATCTTTTTTGCCAATTGCTTGAGAAATAATAGCCGAAGCACCAATGCCAAGCCCCATTGAAATTGCTCCCTGCAACATAACAACCGGCAAGGTAAAACTCATGGCTGCCAGGGCCGTTGTTCCAAGTTTTGCAATGAAGAAAGTATCAACTAAATTAAAAGCAACCATGCCGATCATTCCAACCATCATAGGTAAGGTCATTTCTATGATCGATCTTGAAACAGAGTTTTCAGTTAGATTGATATTTTTTTTCATATAAAAGTTCCTATTGTAAATTAATTGAGTTTTTTAATACCGTTTCCAGCGAGCTCAAAAGTTTTTCTTTGTCATTTCCAGTAATTCCATGAGATAACTGTTCTGTATAATTTTTTAAAATTTTTCTTATTTTTTTGCTAATTATTAAACCTTTATTTGTTAGAGTTATTTCATATGCACGGGAATCAGCCTTATTCTGGTCCCTTTTAATATAATCCAAAGATTCAAGCTTTTTGATTGTTCTTGCTATCGTTGTTTTATCAAGTCCCACTTGCTGGGCGATTTCCATCTGTGTAAGCTTTTTGCCATCTTCCATTTCAAGTAAAATCTGAAACTGCCCAAAGCCAAGATTAAATGGCTTAAGTTGGCTATCGATATATTTAATTCCATTTCGTGAGATTGCAGATATTAGTTTTCCTAGTGATCTGTTTTTCATGATTACTCCTATTGTTGTAGATACATCGATCTAAGCATACGTGATTATCGTTGTATATGCAACTATAGTTTAGGTATAAATTAATCTCTTCTTTACAAGTTAGTTAGTATTCACTAACATGTATTTATGAGCATAATTAATCCTGTAAAATTAATCTCCTTAATTCTATTTGTCTTTGTATTATCTTTTGGGCAGAGTAATATTCTAGATTTTTTTTCTTTGACGGTTGAAGTTCAGCACTTACGTAATTCAACGGGTGTTGTTCAGTTTGCTGTATATAATCAGAATGGAACTATTCCTGATGAAACATTTTCAAAATATTTTGTGAAATTAACTGGAAAAATCGAAAAAAGTTCATCTGTTGTTACTTTTACAAAGCTGCCTTTAGGAACATATGCAGTTAATATTCTTCATGATGAGAATGAGGATGAACAAATAAATAAGTTTTTTATATTACCTACCGAAGGGGTTGGCTTTTCGAACTATACCTCCTTTGGGCCAATGAATCGTCCCAATTTTGTTAATGCAAGTTTTGATTTGAAATCAGATATAACAATGAATGTAAAAGTGATATATCTATAATCGCTTTAAAAAAGGAGAAGAAATGAGTCAAGAATTGAGTGTCCGGCAAAAAGAAATCGTCGATCAAGCAACGGTTTTAATTACTGAAAAGGGAATCCAGAATCTAACGATTAAACGTTTGGCAAAAAAAATGGGCTTTTCAGAACCAGCAATTTATCGTCACTTTCCAGGTAAAACGGAAATTCTTCTCGCGATCATTGGTTTGTTCGAAGAAAAAAGCAGCCAGTCCATGCACGATCATCAGATGTTGGATGGATCTTTCTCGGACAGCTTAAAATTTATGTTTACTAAGCATATAGGCTTGTTTGCGAATAATCCGACCTATGCCACAGTGATATTTTCAGAAGAACTATTTAGAAATGATCCTCAGTTAATAGGCAAAATGCAGGCCATTATGAATCGTAATGAGCAGAATATTTTAATGTTAGTAGATCGGGCCAAACATCAAGGGGATATTCGACAAGATATTGATGGAAATGGATTGACCTTAATGATTATGGGAGGAATGCGTTTATTGGTAAAAAAATGGGTTTTAGATGATTTTTCTTCTAATCTGGAAACAGAAATCTCAAAACTTCATGAAACGATTATAAAATTAAGTACGAAAGGATAAAAATTATGGAAAAATGGATTATGAAAGGATTAAAGTACCCCGCATTAGTATTAATTTTGATGCTTGTGACTTCGCTTTTCTTTTTTTCAGTAATGAAAAATAACTCTCAGATGGAGACCGATTTAGATAAATATATGCCGCAAACCCACCCAGCATTTGTTTATAGTAATCAGGCGGAGGACTGGTTTGGAATCCAAGATGGCATTATTATTGCCATTGAAAATAAAAAAGGTATTTATAATACGGGAACTCTAACAAAGATTAAAAAACTAACCAAAGAGCTGCAAAAAATGGACGAAATAGAGAAGAGTGATGTCACGTCTCTCTATACTGCAGATAATATTCTAGGAACTGAAGAGGGACTGGATGTAAAACCATTTTTTAAGCGTATACCAAAGACGTCTGAACAATTATTAGAACTACAACAATCAGTAAAAAATAACGAAATGGTATACGGTCGACTTGTTTCTGAAAAAGAAGACGTCACCATTATTATTGCAGAGATTAAAGACGATGTTTTTTCTCAGGAGTTTTATAAAAGAATCCTCGAAGTATCAAAAAAATATGAAGGTCCTGACGAAGCTGTTTATGTTGCAGGAAGACCAATTGTAGAAGGGACTATGGCCTTGTTGGGTCCTAAGGATATGAAGAAAATGGTACCGATTGTAATTATTGTAATCATTGGAGTTCTTGTGTTGGTTCTTAAGAGTTTAAATGCGACATTATTTACTATGATTGTGGTGACGTTTAGCACTATATGGACGTTTGGGCTGATGGCATTTATGAAAATTCCAATTTATGCAGTATCGACGATGATTCCTGTTATGTTAATTGCCATCGGAGTGGCTGATGGGATTCATATTTATAGTCACATTCATTTGTTTATGCAAGAACATCCTGATGCAACAAAAGAGGATGCTGTACGAGATATGATTTCTAGTATGTGGAAGCCTGTAGTAATGACATCCGTTACCACTGCGGTTGGGTTCGTATCACTTCTTACGTCTCAAGTATATCCTATAAAGTATTTTGGTATGTTTACTGCATTTGGTGTATTAATGGCCATGGTTTTTTCTTTATTGTTAATTCCTGCCGCGATACTAACATTTGGTTTGCCTCGTTGGAAACGTGTTGAGAAAAAGACCGATTCTTCTACCAGTGGCTTTGCCTCTACGTTTACTAGATTGATGCTTCGATATAAAGGTGCGGTCATCGGTCTTACTTTGTTGTTAATCCTTGCTTCCTTAACAGGTGTAAGTAAGGTATGGATTAATTCAAGTTTCCTTGATAAATTTGAGAAGAATAGCGATATTGTCTTAACTGATAAATTTATTAACCAGAATTTTGGGGGAACATCGGCAATTAATGTTATTTTAGATGCTCCAAAAGAGAATGCGTTTAAAGACCCAAAGGTATTGAAAGTGATTGATTCGATGCAGAAGGATGTTGATGACTCTCTGGTATTAGTAGGAAATTCATTTTCACTAACAGATTACCTAAAGCGCATGAATAAAGTAATGAACGAAGATCAAGAATTGTTTAACACTATCCCTGACTCTACGGACTTAGTGGCTCAGTATTTATTGTTGTACGAAATGTCAGGTGATCCAGAAAACTTGTGGAAAGTAGTAGACTATAAATTTAAGAAACTAAATTTAACATTTCAGATTAAGAGCGATGATTCAAAAGCTCTAAATAGTGTGTTAGACAAGGTTGAAGAGCACCGTGAAGAGTTAGAAGCATTAGGTGTATCCATTCATTATGCAGGAGCTGGGTATAAGTCATTAGTGTTTACGGATCTAATATTGCAAGGTCAGATTATGAGCATTGTTCTTTCCTTGATCATTGTAATTGTTCTGCTAGGGTTTATGTTTAAAAATATAATGGTCGGAATCATTGGTTCTGTTCCAATTATAATAACAACATTTGTAAGTTTTGGTGTCATGGGACTATTTAATATTCCCCTGAGTACAACTACAGCCTTGCTCTCAAGTATCGCTATCGGTATTGGAATTGATTATGCCGTTCACTTTATAGAAAGGTATCGTCACTATGCAAAAGATTCTGCAGACAAAGAGTTAGTGAGTATTAAAACAATGCAGCATTCAGGTCGAGCAATTCTTTTAAATGCGGTGGTTGTTATCGCTGGGTTTATGGTTCTCCTTCGTTCCGTATTTCCTCCTAATCGTTCATTAGGTGCCCTTGTTTCCTTGAATATGTTTGTTAGTTTTGTGGGGACAGTCACCGTAATGTTTGTTTTACTTGTAATGTCAGATCTTTATATGAAAGGAACGAAAAATGAAAAAAAGTAAATTAGGATTATTAGTTGTTATTGCCATGTCTTCACTATTTCTTTTTGCTGAAGAGCCTTCTGGTCTTAACGTGATTGAGACCGTCTATACAAGAGCAACTGCAAAAGATCAATCATCAAATCTAACAATGGCACTTATCAATAAACGAGGTGATTCTAGGGTTCGTAAGATTAAGCAATTTCTGAAAGATTATGGAAATAATGAAAAGAAAATTATGTTCTTTGTATCTCCTAGCGATGTAAAGAATACCTCTTTTATGAATATTAGCTATTCAGACGCTTCCAAATCTGATGATCAATGGATTTATCTTCCTGCACTTAAAAAAATCAAACGAATTTCTAGTGAGAGTTCTAGTGATTCTTTTATGGGATCAGATTTTACCTATGATGATTTAGGTGATCGTCATCCAAATGAAGATACTCACTCGATCCTTCGTACTGAAACCTTTCGAGATGAGGAATGTTATGTCGTAGAAAGTATAGCAAAAGATGAGGAAGAAATTTATTCTCGAACAATTACTTGGATTATTAAGGACAAATGGATTGGACTAAAAAAAGAGTTTTATGACGAAGATGATGATCTTCTGAAGATTCTCTCAAACGACCAGTATCAAAAGATAAAAAAATATTGGGTTATTATTAATTCAACGATGAAAAATGTACAAAGTGGACATCGAACGGAAATGAAACTAGAGAACATAAAATTAGATCAGGGGATTTCTGATCGACAGTTTAGTGAACGTATGATGAAACGAGGAATTTAGAAATGAGAAAAAATCGTATCGTTGGTTTTGTTTGTTTACTCTCGATAATATCCATAAGCTTCGCAACACCAGAGTTGTCGGGTTATTATCGAAACTATGTGGGTGGATTTATTGGGAAAGGTCAGTCGTATAGTATTATTCAGAATGCACTAAACCTAAATATTCAAACATCGAGTAGTAAATACGCGATTAAGGTTAATCCCTATATTTATAGCTATGACGATAAAGTAATGGAGATGGGAGTTCGCGAAGCTTATGTAGACCTTTATTTCGATACGATTGATCTACGAATAGGGAAACAACAGATTATTTGGGGAAAAGGGGATGGTGTTTTTATTACAGATGTAATTTCTCCTAAAAATCTAAGTGAGTTTTTGTTGCCTGATTTTGAAGAGATACGGACTGGAGTAACCGCAATTAAATTTGATTATTATTTAGACGATAATACTTTTGAGCTTGTAGGTATCCCCGCATTTACAGCTACGGTAATGCCTGACTCAAGTTCTCCTTGGTATCTTTCTCCAAGTTTTCCTATAACACCAAGCTATGATTACAGCAAAAAGGCGGTACCTGTTAATTTTGCTAATGGTGAACTGTTTGCAAAGTATTCTGGACTAAGCTCCATTATGGATTATGAGATTATGTGGGGAAGTATGTGGGATGATGATCCGACGATGCATGTTGATAAGACTACAAGTGGTAGCCAGGTTACCTCGATTGTTGTAATCCCCAAACATCATCGATTAAACCTTCTCGGTGGAAGTGTGAGCTCTGAATTTAAGGGGTACGTACTTCGAGGAGAATCGGCATATTATACGGGAAAATATTTTAGTTCCAATGATCCAACTTTGCCTGAAGGGGTTATCCAAAAAAATTATATCCATTCATTAATGGGCGTTGATGGTACATTGTTTGGTCTAACCATGAGCACCCAATTTATTTCCAAAATGATTCTTAATTATGATAGCCAAATTGTGAATGATGAAGTGGAAAATACGGTTACGTTTATGGTTCGTAAAGATTTATGGCGAGAAACACTGCACTTAGAGTTTTTTGCTTACATTGGACTAAATAAATCTGATGCGTTGATTCGTCCTAAAGTAAGCTATGACCTAGTTGATGGTGTAAAGGTAATTGCTGGTGCTAATTTGTTTGTAGGATCTTCAGGATCTTTTGGGAATTATGATAGCAATGACATGGTCTATACCAAAGTTCAAGTAAGTTTTTAAAATATTGCTGTTATAATTGTCAATATTTGTTATTCAGTGGGTAACTTAAATAATTGGAGCGGGATAACGGTCGATGTTAGAACTAAAATCATGAAAAATGAAGGTCATCTTTTTATTCCTGAATTGAAGAAAGCAGCTTAATTGATTTCCCAAAATGCCAAACGCTAAAAATGCTTTTCATACAAGCATACAACTTTAGAATATTAGTTTAATTTTCAACATTATCCCTCTGTTAAATACATTTTTTCATTAGTGTATCCAAAATAATTTTTGACATCTACTAAAAAAATAGCTAAAATCTGACTAAACCGTTTAACGTTATGGTTGATCTGAAATATCAGTTTCTTTTGTGATTAAAAACTGATTAGTAAAGGAGCAATATGAATAATAAAGAAAATACAATGTCGGCAGCCATAGAAATTTTTGCAAAAAAAGGTAAACACGGGGCACGTATGGAAGAAATTGCTGAAAAAGCCGGTGTTAATAAGTCAGTGGTTTATTATTATTATTCCAGTAAGGATAATCTTTACCGAGAAGTTCTCAAAAAAATCTACTTTGAAGTTTTTAGATATTTGTTCAAAGAAATTGAAAATACCCAATCTGAAAAGGAAGATTATGTCTGGAAAATTGAAACAATTATAAGAACGTTTTTTAGGTTTTATTCAGAAAATCCTACATACCCCATGATTATCAAAAATGCACTAGCTAATGAGTCGGAAGATTTACAATATGTAATAAGACATCTAAAGGCTGAGCATGATTTTATCCGTCCAGAAAAAATCATGGATTCCTTGGAAGAAGGAGTATCAAAAAAAGCATATCGGAATGTTGATGTAAAGCAAACAATGATTAGCATAATAGGCGTTACAATGATTTACCTCATGGGAAAACCTATAATGGAAACTATGTTTGGACTTGATTTGATAGATGAAGATGTATTTTTAAAAGAACGACAAGAAAGCTTGGTAGATTTAATACTTTATGGATTAGTTAATAGGTCTGAGTGAAATTGATAACAAAGAGGAGTCTATATGAATAAAAATATAAAATGTGCTAGGGGCTTTATAGAAAAGAAACTACAAGTTTATGATTATAATCTGGGGTGGAAGTTATGAACAAACTAATAGCCAAATATATACTTTCATATCCAAAAACAGTTATTATCAGTGCACTTGTTGTTACTATTATATTGGCGACAGGGATAGGTAAAATACGCATCGATGATGATGTAAAAGAAATGCTTCCAAAAGATTTGCCAGCCAGAATGGTACTTAATGAGTTGGAAGATATCTTCGGTGGT
>Ga0075111_1000122_pt1 | contig 38321 bp, 52 predicted proteins | sample AntAceMetag02UKK_FD_69787 | JGI IMG/M metagenome (GOLD analysis project Ga0075111, IMG submission 69787) | Saline lake microbial communities from Ace Lake, Antarctica - Antarctic Ace Lake Metagenome 02UKK | ecosystem: Environmental > Aquatic > Non-marine Saline and Alkaline > Saline | place... | reverse complement strand
GTACCGCTTGAATTTGTCTTTTCCTTTTTCCATTTTTAAAATGGGTTAAAAAATTAGTCCCGCATATCGTTTCGCATCTGAATGAGCAACGACTCAATACTTATGAGCTTTGTTTCTACGCGCGTCAATGTGATTTCTGCGCCGTCTTGTCGTATCTCGATCCCGTCAATGTATCCACGGTTCGCCGCGTGTCCCGCACTCAAGTGATCCTGACGAACCTCCATCGCACTGTGCTCTGCTTCCATCGCTGTCTGCCAGCGTGTGAATTGTGCTGTCATCCCCAGCAAAACGAGGATAGCTGTGATCGCTACTCCGATCGTGATTTTGAAACTGTGTTTTTCAATACTTGGCATTGTGGATATGTTAGCACAAACCGTGCGGATCTAATATTTCGGACTCATCTATCTGAGTGGGTTCGTTTTTTTCTTTGAGAATCTGCTCCATCCCAGACTTGAAGAGCCGTCCGATGATGGCTTGCTGTTCGAGGAATCGCTCGGTGTCCTTGTGACATTCCAGTTGTTCCAGGTTTTCTTTTTGGAGGTCACAGTCGGCTTGGTGCAAGGCTTTGAGCTTGGTGTGGAAATTTTCATTCATTATTGTTTTACGTCGTTATGAATTATGAGGTTAGCGATAGTGTCATCTTCGTCCAAATCTGTAACGAAGAATTCTGACGTTGTGTATGTTGCATCAACTACTGGGTTGCTTCCACTTCCACCCGTAGCATCTACCAGCGTGTATTCGTTCCCGAAGTCTCCGCCTTTAATGAAAACTGCGAATGTGTCAGCATCATAGATTCTTCTGATAGTAAGTCCTGAGATTGTGTAGTCTGTGGCTGTTGATAGGTTTCTAAATGCCAATACTCCCGTTGTAGTATTCGTACAAGTTAATATATGGCTGTTCCTTCCATCTATTGTATCAATAGTATCACTTGAAACAGCTGACCCTAAACTTTCCATAAGTCTTATTACTGGTAATATTCCACTATTTAATTTAAAATCAAATTCAACTAAATATTTTTCTGTATTAACTATTGATATTTCATCTGCTGTTCCTGCATACTGTGCTGAACTTCCATCACTCGTTACATCAAAACCATATCTACCATTAGAGGTAAAAGTTGTATAAGCAGTTCCACCAATATCATTCACCAAATCACTCACCTGCAAAGTAGGAATATCCTTAAACACTCCTTCGCTCTTTAATCTGTCAATGTGGATACGGTAGTCTGTGTTGTTGTCTATGTAGGAGGCAGCTGTTGCCATAGGGATCGAAAAAGAGCCAACCGAATCTTGTATTAACTGCACGGTTTCAGAACCATTTATATTAAATCTATATCCTAAATAATCTTGATTTGCTGTTGTATTGCTTCTGTCTGAAATAAATGCAAACCTACTAACATTAACATCAGCACCCTTATTAAGATCAAAAGTCCACGAGCCATAAGCTGACTTACTTTGAATAGCTCGTACACCAGCAGTATCTTGAACCCATTTCTTAGTACCTAAAGGAACAATAGCATTACCTGTTGTTTCTTCTTCAATCGCACCATCACCACTAATCTCTGTCCAACCATGTGGATGAGTAGCACCGACTGGGCTGTCTGAGAAGGTTTCTCTTAGGACAGGTTTGATGAATGAGTTGTGGTAGTCGACTGCTTGTTGGCTCGTCAATTCGTTTGAATGAAACTTTAAATCTTCAATCTCAAAGGCACCATAAGAAGCATTATTTAAAGCTAGAGTACACGCACTCATATCAACATCAGTCGTGCTTGTTATCACTACGTTGTGCCAAAGTCCAGCTGATATAGTATTGCTATCAACTCCGTTTATATAAGCATTATCAAAGTCTGTATAGGTTAGAGTTCCAGCGTTAGCTAGGATTAGTTTATCATTAGCAGCACCTTCTAGGATTTGTTCAGTTGTGGTTGCTAGTTTAATTCTAAAGGATAATGATTTAATGTTATCAATATTTCCTAGAGCTACGCTATCATCCACACCATCAAACTTCATCCCATCCTTAGTACTCAAAGCACCAGAGATAGTTCCGTTATTTCCATTCCCACTAATATCAACAAGCGTTCCTTTTGAAGGTATCATATTGTAGGCTGCAACCAATCCTTCTTCATTACTCAAATCAGTTGGTCGAACATCAATGAAGTTCCTCTTCTGTTCTGTTGTGCCGTAGGAGTTTTGGAATTCTTTGTAGAGTTCGTTAATTTCTGATTGAGTTGAAGCTTCATCATAGACACTTAGTAAAGACACATAACCAGATGAAAAACTAGGAGATGCCACATTTACATCGCCAATAGTATCAGTAGCTGTTGAAGTCCCTTGAATATATGTATCTGAACCAAACGTAACAGATGATGTTCCTTCAAGGACACCATTCACATATATAGATATAGTATCGTCTGCATAATTAAAATTAGCAACAACAAATTGCCAAGTTCCGAAGTTATAAGTATCAGTTGTTGTATGTGACTGATATGAGTCTGCAGATATAGACCTTCCTCCAGTGATTATACTATAAGTGGTAGCATTTATTTTATTAATACGGACATTTAATCCATTAGAACCAGTAACTATTAATGTACCAAAAACACCTGGTATTACTCCAGACTCTTCACCTGTTGCCTTGAAAGCAATAGCGATAGAAGCTGATTCTTTACCATTGATTTGGTTGCCAATCTTTTGATTACCTAATTCTATTTTAGTAGCACTCCCATCAAACAACATAGCCATACCCTTCTCAGTCTTCTTAAAGCCACCAGTACCAGGGGTGAGTGTTCCTTGTATTCCAGATACACTATCAATTAGCGTTCCTTGTCTGTTGCCGTTGAATTCAAATATTTTACTCATAATGTTATTAGTTAATTTCGCTAAGTGTTTCACTCCAGACTTGAGTTATCTCTGCTAGGCTAAGGATTCCTTCTACTACTTTTACCTTTTTGATTAGTCCATCGAATGTACTATTTGAAGCCACATCATTACCTATTAAGGCATTAGTAGTCCCTGCTTCTGGGGTTCCAGAATCTCTATCACTAGTACCACTTAAAGCTGGAGAAGTTAACTTATCTCCTCGATACATATTTGTTTCATCACCTGCAGAATTAACAGTAACTGCAATGAAATTATCTTGATTTAATAAAATTGAATTATTAGCTCCATCAATAGAAGTTCCTCCTCCGTTAGAAGTTATTCTAAAAGTAGAATTTGTTGGGTTAACTCTAAATACGCATTTTCCATTATCAATAATTCTTCCTCTATCATTTTCTCCAAAAGAATAAGGTTTAATCCAACTCATTATAGTACGAACTTTAGTCCCTATCATATCGCTCCCAGGGTCAATCTTGCTCCCGACTCCATCGAATTTTGCCCCGTAATTACTTCCAGTTTTTACAATATCAACGTCTGTTGCGGTAAAAGTCTCATTTAAATCTCCTAATTCTAACACGCCGTTCGTTGAGTCAAAGTCGATAAGGGTTTTATTAGGGTTAAGTAGTTTTATCATTTTAACTACAAAGACTTCTAGTATGTTTAATTCTTCATCACTTGGAACGTGGAAACCATCAGGGGCTGAAATAATAGCCGCAGGGTAGTTATATAAAACTCCTTCATTAGTATAGTTAGCACTTGCCTTTGCTGTGGCTACATCTGTTCCGTCATAATCATAAACATAATATTTAGGGTCTGTTTCACTTCCATCTGCTGCTGCGTTTACACTTGGTAAATAAGCAAGGTTTTTCTTCATCCATACTTGTGTTCCTATTCTTACACATTGATAAACTGTGCCATCTCTTGGGTCTGTGAAGTCAGAAGTATCATCAGTATCTCGCAGGCAACGAAGGGAAAAGCCGAAGTCACGATTGCGCGCGTCGCGGTTGACCGTAGAATAGGAAGTGTTCACGTTCCGTCTCCAGACAGTCGAAGCGGAGGCAGGAGTAGACGACCATAAGTACAAGTAAGAACCTAGATAGTAGAAGGAAGTATTAGTACTTCGGTAACCGGGCAAACTAGCGGCGAAACCAAAATCATCTGTACCATTTCCTTCACCCACTGCTTTGAGTGATTTCCCTGCTCCTTGCTCTCCTCCTGCGTCCGTACCATTATCATCAGCACATCTTTCCCAACCAGAGTAAGAGAGGTCGCAAGCATATTGAGCAACACTTCTTTCTGTTGTCGGAGGTAGTTCTTTATTCCATACATTATTGTATAGATTTTTTACTTCGCTTGGAGTTAGAGTTCCTTCGTATATTTCTACTAGGTCTATTGTGCCGAGGAATTTAGTTGCATTATCTAACCTTGAACCAATTAAACTTAAATTAGCACCAGTACCTTGGATTAAAGAAATCCCAGTAACTATTATTTCATTACTTACTCCAGCGACAGTTGTTATACTAGCAGAACCATCTACATATAGAGTCCCTGCTGATGCTGTAAGAGAACCTGTAGTAATTGCAAGAAAAATACTTCCTGTCCCATCATTATTGCTTCCCCTCGTTTCAAGTAAAAATCTCTGAGAAATAAAACTCGTAGGATTACATCTAATCCTCACACTATAAGTTCCATTCAATCCGAGGTTGTAATTCGACTTTGAGCTTGTGCCATTAAATGAACCTTGTCCTTCAGAAAAATCTACGTCAGTAGGCACTCCGCCATTCTTACGAGTGGTCTGTTCGTCGTTGAACGTCTCTCTAAAGACGAGATTCGGATACGGACTTGACACACTTTCCTTGCTCATGATGTTTGTGGTTTAAATGTTAAGAGATAGTTTGACCACATTGGTTCTTCGTCTGGTTTTCCATCTGACCAAATTCGTACATCTGTAACGATGGTTGGTATATCAAGTATCTCACTTGTCATACTTTCTTTTAATGCTTTCTCGGTTGTTACCTTGAAATAAGTAGCTGGTACCTCTTCATCTACTATCTCTCCTTCATCGTCATATGTTGCTGGAACGCGAGCAGTAAGCTCAAACGAACCATTCATCTTGCTTACCATTTCGTTTTCTAACTTGTTGATTTCTTTTGATACCTTTGACGAATACTCTGTAGGAATATTCTGTTCCAAGAACAAAGTATTTATGTCATTAGTTTTAAGTAATTCGTATATCGACTGAGCCATCTCAGCCGTTAGCGTTGGTAAGATTTTTACCTCGGGAACGATTTTAAATAAAGCCATTATTTTTTAATAATGTAAATTTCTAATACTCCCTCAGTAGCTCCTACCGTAGTAGCTGTTGATTGTAGTTGTACAAACGGAATACCATTTGTTTCAAATTCGTAGTAGATGTTAATATTAGCGTCTCCTAGCGTTTTAATATAGTCGGCAGCCGTCTCTAGTACAAACTCTTCTGTACCAGCACTCGTGTGCTTAGAGAGAACCCGAATGGTATTCGTGGCTGAATCGTTTACTGTAAACTTTACAAAGATTCCGAGAGTCTCATATCCTCTCATGTCAATCTCAGCTCCTTGGTCTTTATATACTGTAGTTGTAGCCACAATATCAGAAGCTGTAACAAGTAGTTCTGCGTCAGTATAATGTGCGTATTCAGGATTCGCTACAGAACTCTTCTGCGTATCTGTGCTTCGGTCGTACCCAGGCTTATCAATCCACATCTGGATATGGAGAAAGTCCCCATCCACAATCGGATCAAACGAAGCATCAATAGTAATAATGCCTGATGAAACCGATGCCGTATTCTTCCCCTCGACTGGGGCGTAATACATTTTATCTTGCGTGATATTATAAATATACGCGATGTCGTCCAACGCAAACGTTGTAATACCTGTGACGGTAATGTTGTAGGAACCAGATATTGCGTAGCTGGTACCATCTCTGCCGATAACGAGTTTGTTTTCCATCTTGTTAGAGGTTAATTGTAGCGGCGAAACCAATGGCCTGGTTATCTCCACCTGGGACAATATTTTTATAAATTTCATTCAATACAAGCTTCTCATTGTCCCAAAGAAAAGCGGCAACCGGAGGTATCCGAGTGAGAGCACCACCGGCGCCTGTTGGTATGGTTAGCCTTAGTGCCGCTAACGAAATTATTCCGCGCATTTTTTTATAATTTAGTAAACAATAGCTACTACTGTTCCTGTTGATTTAACTGAGAATGTCGAGCTATTTGCGATTCCTGCGTAATGTCGCACGGTTCCAGAAAGAACGTATGCGTGAAATTCTGTTGCCGAAGCGTCTGTCGTAAAGTTGACATAAACTGCCGCGTCTACGGCGTTTATTTCAAGGATCTGATTTGATGCGACGGAAACATCTGTTGCTGTGGCCGGCGTTAGTGCAGCCGCTGACACTGGCGTCTTGGCTGGAACGAGACTGTTCTCTTGTACGGACATTTTATAGTGGTTAGTTTGTACCGAATTTTTCTTGTGATTGTGGGGATTATACAGGAATCCCCACGGTTTCACGAATTCCTATTTTTTTCTCTTGATTCTTTTGATCGTAGAGATGGCTGTGCTTCTCTTGCTTTTTGGTGTGCTTTTTTTAGCTTTCTTCATTCCTATCGTAGAGATCGCGGTGCTGGTCCCAACTTTCCCTCTTTTGAGGCTATCAATTGCGCTGGACACAGACGTCTTTGCTGATTTTCTTGGTGATGCTTTTGGCTTATTGGCTACTGTTCGTGGGGCTGGCTTTCGTGCTGCCTTCAGTGCTGCTGACGCTGCTTTTCGTTTTGCCTTGTAAGCCGAAATAGCTGATGTTTTGCTGCTCTTAGAGGCCGCCGATGCCATCACGAGCTTTTTAGAAGCGGGTGAAGCGACACGTTTCTTTGTGCCTTTTTTAGCGAGAGCCTTGCGAGTGACGCTTGCTGCTGATCGAGCCCCTGCTCGTGAAACCGGTTTGTACGTGCGTACCATTTTATGGGATGTTATTGACTTGACTTTTTGTGGGATGTGTGCTACGGTCTGGCCAATGGAAGATTTCTTTTCTGGCTGCCTTCTCATTTGCGCTGCAGCCCTTATTTTTTACTGCCTTGGGGGGCTCGCCCTCTCATTCTTGGGAGCCATCTTTTGATTCATTAATGATTCTGAGATAATTCTGCCACTGGTCCGGGGTGAGTGTTTTTAGTCCCTTGAGTTTCTGTATGAATGGACTTTCGAGCATTTTTGACATTCTTGATGCCTCGATTGCTTGTGTTGATCCTGTCAGGGCTCGTTCGCCGCGCCCAGATCGCACCAACCGCTGCAATAATTTGTTTCCTCCGACGAGTCCCACCAAGAGGGCAGGGCTTTGAGAGAAGGCGAGGGCGCTCATAAATGCAAGAGATCCCAGGTTTCCGAAGACGTTTACTATTTTATTTAGAAGGTTGTGTGGGACTCCCTTTTCAGCTTTTATTGCGTCGTCGAGCCCTCTCTTGATGGCGTTAATGTCATCTGCCTTATTTGATACTTTTTCGAGCTTCGCTATTTCGTCCGGTGTGAACACCTCTCGCATAAATGCCTGTCCATATCCAGAGTCTCCCATTTGTTTTCTAACCGCTGCGCCGTTGAGCACCCCCTCTTTTGAGGATTTCTGGAAGAGCTTTTCTACAAAGGCTGCCTTCATCTCGCCAAACGCCTCTTCTCCAGCAATCTTTTTAAATGTTCTTACTCGCTCTGGTTGATTCGCTTTAAAAATCTCATCCACCATTTTTGCTGGATCTTTTTTTGCCAGTGCTTTTGCTATGTCAGACTTGAGGAGCTCAGCTCCCTCTCTGTAAAATTTATTTGCTGCCTCGAAATTCTTAACAGCCGGAGTGTTCCCACCCTTCTTAACAACGCGGAACAGGTCTTCCGTCATCGCAGAATAAACCATGTCCAACTCTGCTCCATATTGTGAGCGCATGAGTTCGTCTTTTGTTTTCCGCCCGATTGCTGATCGAGAGTTTTTCAGCTCATCGTATGTGAGTGTTTTTTTCTTATTTATTTCTTCTAAAATAGATTTAAATTCTTTTGCCGCTGGGTCTTTAACGATTGTCTCTTCGAGTTTTTTTATAATATTAGTGACCGCCTCCTTCGTTTTCATTGGCTGCACCTTTACATCGTCTGGAACTTTAATGTCATCAAACATTCGCTTTGAGGTTGCCCTAAAGTCTGTTTTGAATTTCTCATGAGCCTTCACTGCCCTTGTTCCGGCTGCTTCTAGATCTGCTCCACTAAAAACCTCTTTCCCAAATTCATCGGTCACTCGTGCAACTTCTTTTGAGAACTCCGCAGTATCCCATTGTGATTTTTTTCCGAAATTCTGGAACATTTTTCTCTGCACTGATTCTTCGATTTTTGCGGTAGCGGGGATTTTTGATTCACTTATTCCAAGATTTTCTGCAGCCGCTAGGGTTTCCGCTGCTGGTGCCCCCTCTATCGGGTTTCTTTGAAACCGCTTGGGGAGCGCCCTTTTAACCGCGCCAGGCGCTCTAAAAAGAGCAACCCCAGGGTCGAGTTTTGTCGCGACAGACCCCAATTGTGCAATTTTACTTCCTTTTGGAGCAAGTGCCGCTGCACTACCAACCAACGCTGTTGCGTCACCAAGCACTGCCACCGGATCTTCAATTATGTGCTTCGTTGCAGCTTCCCAACTCCCGTACTTTTCTCCGTAAAAATCTCCGATAGCTTCTGCCACCGACTCACTTTCTTTTAAAAACTCATTCGATGTTTTTATTTCCTGCCACGTTCCGCGTGGTCCAGATGGCTGCATGCCCTCTGGTAGTTGATCTATTGTATTAATTAGCGCCCCGGTCACTGCCTTTCCAAGAGCCTTTCCTGTTCTAACTGGGTGTCTCAGAGCGGTAACAAGCTCTCCTCCGAATTTCCATGCACTTTTTGGAGTATTCCCCAACATCCGTGCGAAGTTTCCAAAGTTTCCATCATCTTTGTATTCAAACCACGGATTATATGGATCTTCTATGTCGTTCGTTGGCGAGTCCAGCCAGTCAATCCCACCAACTGAAGTGCTGGTAGAGCTTTCTATTGACGGTGGTGTCGGAGTAGCTGTGTATGGGGACAAGAAGATTTGAAGCTCTTTTTGTCTCCTATTTACGAGGTGCTGCTTTGTTTCTCCTCCAGCCGTAACGTATTGCGACCAATAGCTTGTGATTGCAGGGAGATCTTGACGACGAATAGCGTCATAAAACACTTGCCGCTGGGCGTGTCCCTTTGGGTCGGCTTCGGCGTCTGGCATTTTCCCAAGATTATAGATAAAACTTGCGAGTGCTCCCCGTTGGTTTGGATTTATGTCCTGGAACTCCGCATCAATAAAAGCAAGATCGCTTTCTATGTGCGCCACCGCATCTGCTCGTGCCTCTGGCTCAGTAATTGTCTCTCGGTCCCCTGCGTTTGTTCCGTATCCAATAGACATCTGCTTGTAGTCATCTTTTGCTATGGATGAATATCCCTCAAACCCTTTGATTAAATCAAAAATAGAACTCACATCAGTTCCCATTTTTTGTGGAACAGTTGTTAGCGTGTCGCCAGCTACATTCCATTTTTGACCACCCCTTGCCACTTTCTGTGCCAAATAGTCTCTTCCTCGTTGTGTTAGCTGTAGCGATTGGTCGTCAAGAACTAGGTCATACGGATATTCGTATTGATCCGCAAGATTTAGCGCGAAGTCGGCCTGATTCGATGTGTAATCAATATATCCATCAGCTAGTTTTTTAGTAAGTCGATAAAAGTCATCCATCATGCCCTCAGACAGCCCTGGTCCACCAGTTTCTGACCCAGCCTTCCAGTATCCCTCAAGCCGACTAAACCAGTCCTGTCCAGCAATCAATGTTCTAAACTCTGATTCTCGGACAACAGACCCCGGATCTAGGATTTTACCAAAAGCGGTAACAATTGCCGCACCCGAAACCTTCAAACTCCCGGACTCAAGGTAGTCTTTATATGCTGCGTCGATATTTTTAGCGTGAATAAGAGTGTCACGGGCATCTTTAGTGCTCGTCATGTACCTCGTATTTATCTTTGTTTGCAAATTTGCTGATTCTCCTGGTGTCAGGGCAGCATAGGCTGGGATTCTTACTCCAGCCTTTAGGATCATCGTTCGCTCATCTCCTACGAGTGTCCTAAATAGTGATGGATTATTCCGAACCTGGTTTATAAGCGCCTCGTCTCCAGAATTTGCCACCGAAGAAGCATTGGCCGCAACACGCTTATTGATAAACACTCGCTCTGGCGTTCCATCTGCATAAGCGTTGGTGTCCAGCATTTGCTGGTACATAATCATTGACTGACTTGTTTCGTTTTTCTGGTCTGCCGCTTCAATCTCGCTCATGTGAGCTGCCAATTGAGCAGATCCTAGGTCGCCAGCTATTGCAGCTGCTGATTTTTCAGCTGAGTCCATTTCTGAGAGAAATGCCTGCGGAACCCCGCTGTCCAAATAGTGTTGATCCATAAGTGCATCTGCCATTTTTTCTGGCATCGCAGCTCCCAAAACTTTCTCTACATCGGCCATCGTATTCACTCCGTCCATTCCGAGCGTCTTCGACACAATATCCTGCGGGAGAGTCCCATCCCCCATCATTCCCATCACACTCATTGCCGCTTTTTGGAGCGCTTCGCTATTTCCAGTCTTACTAAAAGATTCCCCGTATAAACGACCAGCCTCATCCATCGTCACAGGCGTTCCTGCGTCAGCCATAGAATTATAGATGGCCTGTGTGCCATTCGCTATATCCTGGGCCTTCTCCGCCTTCTGGATGGCCGCTGTGGACATATTAGCCTCAGCCTTGGCAATAATATTCTCCTGGTTCGCCTCTTCTTGCAAAAAGACGTCTTCCATCCGCTCCTCCATCCGCTTATCAAGACGAGTGGTGAACGTATTCTTTTTTCTTTTCAGGTTCGCCAATTGTCGCTGTGTTTGCTGAGATGGATTGGTTGGATCTGGCTCGTTAGCCAAGATTGCTTGGCGTGCTTTGTTGTATTGTTCGTTATAATCCTCGGTCGCTTCCTGTTTTTGCGTGTCGAGTCGTGCCTTCGTTCTAAGTATCTGGTTTCGCTCAACATCTTCCGGTTTAGCGAACAATTCCCCCGTTTCTGGGTTCATAATAAATTCAATATCTCCGGGGATCTCGTCGCCAAACACCGCTTTGAGAACCACGTTTGTTTTTGCTTCCTCTTCCTTCATTGTTTTCTCTCGGAGCTTCCTTGCTCGTTTTTCACCGGCCTCGATTGCCTTAGCTGTGTAAAAAGCCTTGGTGTTTGCATCTGTTGAGAGTTCTGCCATTTTCGAGAACCGTTCTTCGTCTGTTCGTCCGCTGATCTTTCCGATCCCCGCGTTTTTTCTATTGGCGTCCATCCGGTCGATCTTCTGTTGAGCCGTTTCTTTCGTTGTATTGATGGATTCTTTCACAGTCGTTGTTTTGTCTGGCACATTAAAAGGACTCGCCTCGGGGAGATCCCCAAGGGCCCCCTGCACACCAGCACCGAACTGGCCCAACTCTGAGCTTTGTTTTTCTTCTAATTTGAATCCACGTCGAGTAGCTTCCGTTTCTTGCTGGTCCGTTTTTAGTTTCTCGATTTCTGCGCCACCTCCTTTTATAACGCGCTCGTTCAGCGCCAGTTGGTCTTGCCCAAACTTCTGGGCCTCAGCAAGCTGCTCCTGGAGTGCTTCCAATGCTGATTGTCCCGCTGTTCCACCAGCTTCTGGTGCAACCCCAGACGCGACAATCTCTGGCGCATCATCACGAAGCGATCCCTGCGTCCCATCCCTTTTTATGAGTTCCCGCGGAGTAGTGTCGCTGCCTTGTACAACGTCATTGCCAGGCGCGGCGTCTACGTATTGATTCAGTTCTGGGTCCCAGATTTGTGGTGCTGCCATTTTTTATAGAATTAAGTTTTTATATTATCCGCCGATATTTATTATTGGAAGAAAGGTTGGCTGTGTTTTGAATACGGGTTCATCTCCGTAGGCGGCCCCCCTCTCATTCGTAGCGTATGGTCGTAAATAATAAGTTGTCCCCCCAGAAAGGCTCGAAACTGTCCCAGAAAATGCTCCAAGTGTCCCAGCAACTACCTCCGTGTCGTCAGCTATTGTTGGGTTTGCGCTCGTGTCGTAGCAAAATCCTCGCTCTGAGATTGTTCCATCCCCATCATCGGCGACAGTTCCCGTTGCATCAGCTTGTGCTGAAAAAATATCAGTAACCGCTCCGCCCGTCACTTCTGGTACTTGTGGGAACGCTTGGCCGTTTAAAACCTTAATAGTCGTATCAAGGTATGCCGCCACATATCCCGCTGAAACTGCGCAAAAATAGTACACATTCCCATTTGGGGTTGTGACCGTTTCTTCGGCAGTATAAGTTGTCCCGTCGAATGTTTTAATTTCAATATCTGGTGTCCCAGAGTCGTCGTCAATATACATAACGTAATCCCCACCAGTAGAATCTGGAGTGAAGTAAATCGGTCGAGCTGTCGATCCGGCATAAGTATTTGCGTTTCTGTCAGTACCTCCGACGTTTATTTTCTGGATTGAGTTTGTGCTCCCATCGTAATCTACGTAAGCAAGATAATCAGAGGTCCCTTTTCTGTACTGGCTTACCGTGAGAACGTGGCTCGCTCCCCCATCCTTCAGAGCTGCTGGCGTAGAGAATGTTCCAGTGCTAACTGTAACATTGGCCCCGTCAACATACTGTGGCTGATTCGGGCGTCGGTATGCGTAATAAAGTTTTCCGGCAGAATATGAAACTGCCAAGTCAGTGTTCCCGGTTACTATGTCGTTTAGTTCTCTTTTTGTCCCCCACACGCTTCCATTCCAATAATTGAAAACAAGCGGTCCGTTTGGAGAGCTTGATTTTGGGAATATCATTCCAACATATACATTCACTCCGTCCGTATCCGCTGCAATAGAGGGGGATACTGACGGTGCTTCATAGAAAAAAGCTGGAGAAATTATCAAGGTCGTGCTCCCCCAGGTATCAGTTCCCTCGTCATAAACCTGTGCGTATGCGACGGCCCTGTCTGGAGATGGGTTTAGGTCTTTTTCTATCCACGTCACGATTATGTCATCGACACTATTCACAGAAATACAGAAATCCCCCATCTGTGGCGAAACCCCTCCGTATGAGGCTGTTATCGACCGCACAAGTGAGAATGTCTCACAATAATCCGTAGATTTATAAATATCGAGAGATCCGTTGAGCACCGCTATGTAGAAATTATCGTTTGAATCTTTCACAAACGACGGTTCTTTTCCGGCTGTCAGGTTTCCCGTGATTCCGGTGGTCGCGATGAGTTCGGGCCAAGTCAGTGCCATTAGTTTGAGAATTCAATATTAACAAGGAGTCCTTTTGGTTCAGTCGTAGATACCGTGTCCACATCGACACGAAGAATGTCCCCGGTTGAAACTGCTGCCTCTGCTATATCAATCACCCCGGCTCCAGTTGTTGCCGCGCTTAGAATTGTGATTGGCGTCGAGAGTACATCAGCTGCGTTTGTTTCGTTGTAGATTTGGATTGTTGAGCTTCCAGTTGTTCCTGCTGTAAGAACTGTCGCGTTTGCGATTGAGATAGTGCTGCTGTCGAACTTTGCTGGTACTTGGAAAAAGGCTCGTCCATCTCCCACCGTCACATCCGTCGTTTTGTCGAAACAAAAGAACTGAGCAAATCTCGTAGCGACGTTCGTATTGAACGCATTTAAGAGTTCTGTGTATTCTGCTGATCCAACTTTCAAAAGCACTACTGAATCTGTTGAGAATCCATCAACGGTAAGCCCCGTGACGTTTCCTGCAATAATATTGTCATCATCGTCTGTTCCATCATCCACATTCGCCAACCCAATCATTGGATTTGCTCCGTCTGACGTCTGGATTGTTGCGGTATATCGGTTGAGTCCACCAAGTGTCCCGTTAGCCACGATAGAAATAATCCCGACCGTGAGTTTCTGGGTCGTGTCTGTTTTTTCAAACAAGCTCAGTCGCAGTGTCTGAAAGATTGCGGCTGTTTTCTGATTCGTGAGCCCGTAGATACTATTCGTCTCCACGAGATCAATCGTTGAGTCCGTTGTAGGGGTGAACGTGCTGGCGAGCTTAAGCTCTACGTAATCGGCGATCTGGTTCGTCATTTAGTATAATTATACAGATATTTAGTCGAAAAGGACATTCTTGTGGGTGAACGAGTGGTAAAACTTGTTCTTGGATTTGTACTCGAAAATCACGTCGTGAACAGTAAAGTCCGCGCCGGAATTTTCGTAAATCTCAATGGCAACAGTCGAAAACCGTTTGGTTTTCTTGGATTCGCCAGCTTCATCTGAGTTTTCTTCCACCAAATCGACAAACCCACCTCCTCGGAATTGATAAATCCCGTATGGAGCGTCTCCTGAAGTGGCCTCTGTCGTGTCCTGCGTCGTAAAAGTCTCCGTGTACGAGGCATCCGTCTCGCCATCAAAATAAATCTTCACCGTCATCGAGCTTGACGGGCTCAAGTTTGCGGCGATAAACATTCGTTTAAAATTCTTCCAGTACAACTGGCTTGCAAGTTCGTCCCACTCAGAAATGTACCGGAAAACTACGTTCCCAGCATCGCTTTCAGTTCTCGTGAGAAACAGTTTATCTATTGTTCCGTCCCGACTTCCTCCTCCGTAAAGCTGGTTATTTATAGTTCCGAGCGACGCATAATACGCACTCGTTTTTACCGAAATTGGCATATCTTCCTTCGTGGAATCTATACATATTAAGGTGTCGTTTTGTCCACCAACTTTTACGCTGGCAACCACTTGTTCATTTTCTTCATCGTATCCGATACTCCCATCAGTTGTGTCTACTTTCGTTGTCCAGTATCGTCGCATCTTCCCGAAGTCCGTGACGTTCACGGTTTCCCCGTTGAACGGATTCGTTCTCATAATTCCTTCTTTCGTGAGCCTCCATACAAAACTGTTCCCCATCACTGCTTGTTTGTTCAGCTGAACCCCTAATTCTCGGTCGTTATAGTTGTCGATCTTCGTGTCAGCACTGATTTCGTCCGATGCGTTATTCGGCACAACTTTATGTGCTTCGCTCGCGGTTTCTCCTACGATGATTACCCCCATTCCAGCCGTGACGATTGCTCGTGGTGCTCGGATAGATGTTCCGTACTTCGCTGAGGATAAAACGCCCAGTGATACGTCCGTAAAATTCAAATCAATTGAGTCGGTTGAAGCCTCTGCTCCGTCTGGCGTAATAACGGCCAATCGTTTTCCATCACGGGCAAGCCCGTGGATAAATTGTGGCTGAGTTGCCACCGGGGCGAGAGCTGCTCCGTCCCATCGGAAGAGAGAGTTCCCCGCTGCATTATTTCCAACGTATCCACGAGACAGAATCGTCTCGAAGCTAAACTCAGAAGAAGAAAATAAAACTTCTCCCACTCCTTTTGGATTTGTAATAATATTTATGGCTGATCCTGCAACAGTTGTCCCCGCGTAAGGAACCCCAATCGTCATATCCGTGTCGCTTGTGATTGCCGTTACTCGGTAGTACACGCCATCTCCGGTGAGAAACCGCACCCAATCCCCAACTTCAAATTCTGTCGTAAAAGCCGTTCCTACCCCCGCTATCGTCGTACTATCCTCGGTTGCTGTTACCGTCCCTGTTTGTGTCGCTTGTGATTCTGTTCCGGGGACAATGATTGTCCCATCTTCTTCGATAGCCCTGAATTTGTAGTATCCACTGTCTTCGTAGCAAACGATAGTCTGCCAAGTGGCGTCATATTGTTGGAACCCATCAATAAAAACGATACTGGATATTCCCGCGATTGTTTTAAATGTTGTTGAGCCGAGCATCTTCGTGATTCGTCCATCTCGGAACCACACGTTCTCAGCAATATTCGCCCCAACGCCCTTGAACTCAACGCTTCTCATCCCATTCACAAACGGGAAGAGAGATTTGCGTTGGCGCTGCATAGGCTGGTAGCCTTTCTCGTCTATAATCATTTTTTCTGAATATTATTCACCTCGAAGGCGAGACTGTTGGCTGCGTTTCCTGATTCAAAATCGTCTTCGTACTTGATTGCTGATTTCGTGACTTCTTTTTCTAGCAACATATTTACGGCTGGAATATCCAGCTCGACGGGGCTATCCCCGACGGATGAATAAGAGTTTGGTACTTTTGTGTACTCGATCCAGTAGCTGTCCCCTGATTTCTGTTCTGCAAAAAACGCCACGTTCCCACGATCAATCTGGTATGCGATGCTCGTGACTGCGTTGTGGTCGTGTTCGTTGAGCTTTAGCAACGCTTTTACTGAATCATCCATTGCTGTGGGCAATGTCAGATCATATCCGTCTGCTAAAAACGTGAGTTCTTCTCGAATGTCATATTCCGCTTTCATCCGGTTGCGGATGTAAGTTCTATGCAAAATAATCGCGTCGTTGAAGAAATCAAGAGCTAATGTGCTACTGATGTCGTCAAAAACAGCGTTTGATTTGCTGACCAAAGCCGTAAACCAAGCTGAAAAAGTCATAAGTACGATATTTAATTATCGCAATTATACATCATTTAAAAGTCAAATGGAATTTTGTAGGAAATTAATCCTCCATCTTCGCCAAAAGATTTTCTTTATCCCATCCGTGGAATGCACATTTGCCAAACATTTCAGCATATCGTTTACGGACTTCGTCAAGAGTCTCTTCTGTGGCTACCGGTTCAACTGGCTCTGCTGCTACCACTGGTTCAGTCTTTTTGACCTCACAGGGGACACATTTTTTCACAGGGGCCGGTGCTACTACGGGCGCCTCTTCTACGACGGGGACAAGTTCTCCACTCTTGACTGCGTCTTTCCACATTGGATGAAGCGGGTCAATGATGTGAACAATCCCGGCACGGTTTTGGTACTTTGCCATTTATAATTGTTAAAGTGTCTCGATTTTAAATCTTTCCACGTTCTTCGTCAAATATGGGAAAAGCCCCGCCGCGTCCGGCAGAGCTAATTCCACGAATTGCAATTCTATAAAGTGACTACACTGATGCTGAGTCGCTTTGAGTTGTTACTCGGAAGTCCAATGCTCGAAGAGTTCCTTCGTTGAACATTTTGACACCCCAGAGAACGTCGGTGACGTAATCTGTTGCGAGTGTTCCAGAAACATCTTTGACCTGAGTTTCCAAATCTGACTGGAATACTGTGTCGATATTTCCCATTTGTCCTGCCAAACAGTGGAGAACCATATCTGAAACATTGTCGGTTGTATCCGTGAATGTCTCTGACAAAGTGATCCGTCCTTTGATTGACGTGATTGCGATTGAAGTTGTTCCGTCTACTGCTGCGATCAATGCGATGCTTGAGCTGTCTACGAATTTCAATGCGTCTCCTGCTGAAAGTGCGATACCAGTTGCCGTGGTTGTGCTTGGATCGTTGATCAAAAGCACGAGGTTGTCCACTGATGCTGCTGCCGTTCCTCCAATATCAACAGATCCTGCTCCTGATGGAGTAGCGTTGAATGTGAAAGTTACTCCGTCGATAAGAACGGTGTCGCCTTCGGTTGGATTCGTAGCGATATTGATTGAACCGGTCCAAGTCAAGGCTTGTGGTGATTCGTACACCATAAATCCTGAGTAATCTCGTGTGTAACCAAATCCTGCTGGCTGTCGTGCGTCTCCCATCATTGTTTCCCGATCTGCTTGTGAGTTCTGGATCAATTGTGTGATTTCTGGGTCTGCTGCGAAGTACCAAGGAGTTGACTGCTCAACACCTGCTGCTCGCAAGGTTTTGTGTGCTTCTCCGATTCCATCGTAAATGGTGGATTTCGTGTAGTCTGCTGCGTCCGTGTTGTAGGCCGCGTTTGTGTACTGACCCAAAACTGATCGGTCGATGTACTGATTGAGTCTCCACGCTCCGTCGTCGATCATTTTATTGACCACGCTAGGGTAGCGAAGAACTTGTTTCATTTCGTCTTTCGTGAAACGCTGCGCCGCAGCTTTCCATTTATTTACCGTGAGTGTGTCGCTTGTTGCGGTCACTGCTCCAGGTGTGTAGGTTGCTGTTCCCAAAGTAAGATCAGCGATAGTAGCTCGGTTGAAGTAAGGTCGATCAACAGTTTTTCCGTTGGTCAATGATGCTTCTTCTTTTGAACTTGTGATTGATCGAGTGATATTACGTGCTCGCAATTGAGCTTGGTATCGTTTTGACCAATATGTTGGTTTTGCTGCCGTCAATGTGTTTCCCATTTTGTTGTGAAGAAAGAATTAACTCTCTTTATCTCCACTTCCGTACTCCAGCTGCACGATCTTGGGCCTCAAGAAGATCTTCACCTTCGAGGTGTTCCCAGCTCGTAGAGCTTGGTTGTGCGGTGTCTCCAGTCCCAGGCATTTTGGCATCAAGTCCCGCTTGTATTCCTTTGAGAGCGATTCCTGCTTTTTTAGCTGCAACTGCTTCTTGAGCAGTTTCAGATTGGCTGAGTGCTAGACGCAAACGGCCTTTCAGGGTCAATTTCTCTCCGGATTCAGGATCAAACTTCAGCGCTTCGAATTTTTTTCGGACGTCGCTATCGAGTCCTACTACTGATTCGGTTTCTTCCTTAGAAAACTTATTGTGTTCTGCCCACTTTGCGACCTCTACTTGGTATCGGTCCATCTCGGCTTGTCGTTGTGCTGTTGGGATTACGCTTTTGAGTTCTTCCAGTTGTTCTCGTAGGGCGGCAATTTCGTCTTCTTGCGGATTGTACGCTTTGCTTAATTTTTCAGGAGACGTACCAAGTTCTTCGGCGAGTGCTCCGAGGGTAGACGTTCGTCCACTCTTTTTGAGCCGCTCGAGTTTCACTGATTGCTCAGATTCACTTAAAGAATCCCATTTCTCTGCGAGATTTTTCGCATCAACACGGAATTGTGGTTGTTTCTCCTCCTGTACAGGGGTTGATTCCTCCAGGGTGGCATCAGGATTGTGGTCTTCGGGAAGTTTTTCAGCTTCCGGGTCAGCGTCTCCCTCGGGAGCGGCGACTGGTTCTACCACCGGTTCATCTTGATGGTCGGATTCCGTCGGGACTTCTTCAGGCTCCGTTGCGGCATCTTCGGTCGATGCGGTGGCAGGGGCGTTCAAAAAGGCTTCCGCCTCAGTCGCTAGGTCGTCAGACATATTGGATATGTTTAGATAAATTAAAAAGAGCCCTTTAAGGATTGCACATTTTTTATTTTCAAGCAAGTTTCTTGGATTATTCCTCCTCTTTCTTGGCCTTCTCAACCTGCTCTGCGTATACCTCGACGGACAATTCTTTCATAAAACTTAAAAACGCCGTGTGGCCAATAAATCCACGCTGAACATCCGTCATTGCTCGGAATTTCTCTCCTTTCAGCTCGTCAATCGTTAATTTCTCGATGAATTGGAGCATCAGATCTCCGTGTTTCTGAAAAAAGTCATAAAACTCGATGTAATTCACGCTGTGGTGAGCCATCGCGTCGATAATCCGCTCGCCCTTATCCGCATAATACGGAAGCCAGTTCTTCAGGTCGTTGGTCGAAAACAGGTCGCCATTGTTCATTTAGAATACTTCAGGTTGTTGAGGCCCACCGGCTTGTGCCATCAAGTTCCCAACTCCGCCCGCTTCTGGGGTAGCTGGCGCTTGAGCTGGCGCAAAGTCCTGTTCGGAAAGCGTCATACCTGGATTCTGAATCTTTGCCAAATTATATGCAAGTTTCGTGACCCCCTTGGAGCCAGGAGCAACACTCGCCAATGTCTCAAGTGAGCTGGTGAGCTGCAAGATTTCTATTTCTTTCTTGGCTTGGTTTTCGTTGTTGATCGAGACGATCACATTGAACGGAAACTCTTTGATGTCCTTGACTACGCCTCGCACCTTTCCGTCAGCGTATTGTCCTGGGAATTCGTCGCTCACTTCGTCTTCGAGTCCGACGTATTTATTCAAGAACTCTGATTCTACTCCCACAAGCATCAACATATTTGTTTCTGCAAACCGTTTCCAGTTGTAGAGATTAATACTGATAAGATCGTTGATACGTGAGATTTCTGATTCTTTTCTGAGACGATCCTGCCCGAGTGTACGCTCCCCCTGGAACGCTGATCGGAGATTGATCGTTTCTGACATCATTATTTCCTCGATGAACGCATCTCTCCACGTCATCACATTATTGTTGTTCACTCCGACGTCCATATTCTTGACCACGAGCCCTGATCCGGCCTCGATGTCTGTTTTCTCGAAATGTGGCACATCCACACCGTTCATTCGGTCAACTTCGCCTTGCTCCCAAGCCCTGCGGGACGCAACTGGGTCCATTGACCCGATAACTTCACGAGGATTGGCTGCTTTCTTGGCACGTGCGATTGTTGCAGCCATCATTGCTGAGTAGCTACGCCAAATATCCATCGTTCGGTCCACTGGACAGATCGGATGCACGTTATCTAGTTTTATTGCTGAAGCGTCGATGTGGTCTACTGGGACGAACCCTTTGTCCCACTGGTCGATCCACGCTTGTGGGTATTTTTTTCCTTTTTTCAAGTCATAAATCAGAGATCCGCCCCCAATAATGATTCCGTATTGTTTTCTTACGCCGTTGTAGAAGCGCATCACTCCGATTCTCTGCTCGCCGTCCTCCCAGTCCAACGAATCGCGTTCGTTCCCGAACTTGTTGTCAGTGAAAGGTTGTCCTTCTACTATGGCGTACTTTTTGATTCCTGGTCCGAACTCCTCGATGAGTCGATCGGGGGTGAAATCTGGGTCGTAGATCATAAACGACCGGAAATTCTCTGTGTGGTAGCAGTATTCCCACTTGATGTGGCTCCAAGTCACGACAGATGGGACCTCACGATCACCTTTCTGCATAGTTTCGTAACCTTTCAGGAGGTATCCCCGACCAGCGGAGAATAAATCGAATCCTGCTTCCTTCACGGCTTTCTCAAAGTTTCCCTGGTTCAACATCATGTCGTGAACTCGGTTTCCGTTTTTGGCGATATAAATGTCGTCTGGTTGCTGTGGCTCGAAGCGAAAGCTTGGAATCCAGTTGGACCCGATCAATCGCTCAATCAGTGATGCTAGGATTGGCGATTTATAGACCTGTGTTCGTCCGACGATATTGTCGGCTTCGTCTACCATATTTTGCACCTTCCAGATTTCTTGCCGGTTGGCGAGGACAACTCCGCGTCTCTGTTCTTTGACACGCTGGGCGGTGTGATATTCTCTTTCGACGTGATTTAGAAAATCTGCGTCATCGTAGCCCTCTTTTGTCCCAAATTCGACTTGATAATCGTCCATTCACGAAAAAATTAAAACTTTGCACCTATTATAAAGGAATTACAAAGAAAAACATAACGTCAAGAAAAAATAGGTTCTGAGAGAGGCGATTAAAAACGAAATTGGTTCCGTTGTAGCACTCGTAGTTTTTCCGTCGTTGTACGGTCGTGTGTTTTTGGAGTCAAATCGAGTTCAAGCGCTTCGTAGCGCGTTTGCCAGGCTATCGTGCAGTTGTGAACTAATACCCCATTCGCAAAATACTCAGGAGCCCCCTCAACGGACAGATTGTACACTGTGTCTATACGCAGCCCGCCTTTTGGCGGCAAGACATTCTGCTGAACATCTTTTCTTGTGTGGGATTCTTGTCTTAAATACTTCCCCACACACTTGGCAGATTCTTTGTTCGTATGGTTTTTTCTTTTTTTCTCGCTGTCCTCTACTCGCGCAGGAGCGTGAGCAATATTTTGTATTTTCTGATATCGTCCCAAACAAAATTCCGCAAAATCCACAAACCATTTCCCTTGGCGTCTTTTCTTTGTAGTATTTGACGATTGAGGCGGTGATTTTTTTTCTGTTCTTTTTAAGGTTCTTTCTAAGTATGGCGGTGTTTGCTGGCTCACGCATATGCTGCGAAACGTGCTCCTTTCTCCCAACAAGCTCGAGGTTGCCGATATCATTATTCGACGGATTTCCGTCTTTGTGGTGGACAACGAATCCACAAGGGATTTCGCCAAACTCATCACCCCATATCTTCCTGTGCAAGTAAAACCCGGGGGCCCTATTTGTTGCCCCGCCACGGTAGTACACGCGATGTTGCCTCCGCTCGGAGTCTGGGTATCTGTGGTATTTCGTGCCCCCGTATATGATCGTCTCGCGATTTTTTGTGCTTTTGCGTCCCATAAGTACAACATATCACGTTGACAAACATCTCGCAAGTCCTTCAATACATTATCCCCGCAAAAGACCGGGTGATCTGGCGTTCCGGTAAGCCCAATGTTCTCAATGACAGCTTTTTCGTGGCTTGCGACAGCTTTTACTTTTCTCAGCCCTTCCCTTGTAACGACAAGATCGCCAACTCTTATTTTTTCAATAGGGGTTTGTCCGTTCTCTGTTAGGACACTCGTTCCTTTTATGAAACAGGCGGTAAGTTTGTCACTGTGAGAAGTTTGATTTTCGGACGGTCTGATCTCTCGTACTCCGTCTTTCGTGTACATTCGGGCCTCCATAATTAGTCCCGGTTCTTGGAGCTGAATCTCCTGAGAATTGACCGCTTGGGATAAATCGTAGAACATTTTTGGTTTCGTAGCCATATTTGTATCCCATCCATATTTGTGCGTTCGGACCTCTCGGATCTTCTGGTTGGTTTTCATTTTGTAGATCCGTTTGCTGTCGTAAATCTCCCTAAGTTTACTCAAAGTCGTATGTCCGTGATTATTTCGCTCCACTGCGACGAGTGGATCGTTATATTTTTTCGCTACGGTAAGAATTTCGTACGCCAGCTGGTCGGGTGGAATTCGCTCTGAGGCGTAAGTGGCCACAACCTTATTATCCGTGACGTCGAGTACCGTTATGGCACTGTGATCCTGCCCGATTCCTTCGGCCACATCCACACCGATACAATATTTATGCCCATACTCCATCTCGTTGGCGTAATACCACCGCCCCACCTTGCGACAATCGACCACATCCTGCTGGTCAAGCGCTTCGCCAGAGAATAATCGGTCAGCCCCCGACGAAAACATCTCGTCGATAGTGGTTGGGTACTCCGAGTGGAGCAAATCCCAATCTTTTCCGTAATCCAGCCAGAAGAAATAGTAAGCAGTGATCTGGCGGTCGGTGAGTTTGTGCAATTTCTGGTATTCCTTGAACCGGTCCCAACTGAACCCCTGTCCTGCTGTGATTTCTTTGATTTGTAGCGGCGAAACGGCATTCATTTTTACGTCGTCCCAGGTGTAGTTATAGAAAAACCGTTTGAATTGACTATCGTTGGTGGGGGTTTCATCACTTGCGGCCATAAAATACTCGAAAAAGAACCCAGAATCCCCTCTACCCGTGGACTCAATATCAATACGACCGAATTTAGCCGCCGCCATCACCCCTCGAATAATATTGGCAGCCCGATCCGGTTCGTGTACGTCCAGATACGACAGTTCGGAAATATGAGCCCGCGATAGAGTCATTCCAATGCCAGATGTTCCCACTGCCATCCGGCCAACCAACCCTTTCCCAGTCTCGAATTCCATACTTTCTGCTGTCGAGCTACGGAGTTTCACCATTTGTTTCAGCGCGGGTGGCATTGATTCCCACGCCCGCTGGATTTTCGCTTGAAAAATATCAGACGCATCAGTTTTCCTGTGCGCAATAATCATTACGTTTTCGTTTTTCCCGAAAAGCACCTGATCCAGACAATCAATGGCTTCCCACGTTGTCATTCCGTGCTGACGGGATTTCCCGATAATATTTCGGGTATGTTTATTGGCATCGAAGTGGCACTGCACACGGTTTGGGACGAATTTCACCAATCGTCCTTTCGCGTCCACAATCCTGTAAAGATTCGTGATCCTGAACCATCTATCTGCGAGCATAGCTCCGGCCTGTTGCATCACAGCGGGATCTACGGCGACGTTTTCCAAAGCCATAAGTTTATTTTTTAGCGGCTCTACGAGCGGCGAGAATACGTTTTACTTTATCTCTGAGAGATTCTGTGACCGTTACCTTCACGGGTGTGTAAGTTTGGTTGCTGCCTCGGAAACGCGGCTGATTCCGCTGCCCAATATTGCTTTTTCGACGCGCAATCCCTTTCCTAGCCTCACGTGTGGCACATTTCTTCTCGTAATTCACGAGCTGGCGTGTACGCCCAGTCCCACAACGCTGGATTATCATTTTCACGGGTCGTGAAACATTCTGTGCTTCGGTTGCAAGTTCTCCACTACGACTAGTTCCAGCCCCTCCGAAAGCGAATACTGGTGCGACTGCGAGAATTCCGATGACGGCGATAAGTTTTTTCATCCTGTTAAGGTGGTTATAGTGGTGGTTTTGACATATCCCGGCTATGGCTGAAGCCCCCCCCTTTGAAAACAATCGTTGGTGATCCAGCGGAGGTCCGACACCCGTTCACCTGCTCCAAGCTATTGCCAGAAGCCAGCTTCAGAATGTCGTCGTGGGTCAGTTTTTTTAGCTTCATTTTTTAGCCCCTATATATAAGGTGTACTTTTTACGTCGCTGGTTCCTCCCCCGGCGCTTGCCAATTCACTAGATCAGCCAACATAATATTCGCGTTCTCTGCATTCACAGTAAGACTCGTCCTAGCCCCAACCAATCCGTGAATCTCTGCCCCAAGCTTACAATACCCCAACGCCGTAGAATCTTTTTCCGCTTCCAATCCCAGATTCACCCGATTCAATATCTTATCCTTCGGCAATAACCGCTCAATCTCCATCTTCAAACTAGGATTCTTTAAAACCCTTGTCCCATCAGTAGCCTCAGAATATCCCGCCTCCCTCTTCATCGTAGTCTGGCTCTTCCCTAACCCCTTTATGTGGTTCTCTACGTAAATCTCAGCCATCTTCCTGGCCTGTGGCCCCAACTGCTGTCCACCGATCTTTGCTCCCATTTTTGCCATCACCACCAATAATAATACTCAACATAATTCCTGTCAAACTTCAACCCAAAACCACTTATTTCTCCTATTTCCTCCCTAAATCTAGACGCAACTTGCGCAATAGATTATAAAGTGTGGCTGATGTCAAGACCACTTTTCAATGTATCAAAAATTTATAATAGCTTGTCTACCCCTATCCCCCCCCCAGTCTTCGACTGAGTATTTTGTGTTTCACTTTGATAGCATGATAGCATAATAGAACTCCTTTTTTAGTGCGTAGCTCCGCTATTAATCCCCGTATATTATGAGAATATATTCTAATCTCATGGCCTTTTCTTGTATGGCTTATGCTAATTTATGTTTTTCTTGTGGTAGGAATGGATTCTTGAATGGTCACCCAGATGGGTGCTGACTTCGTGCAAGATTATAGCAATCTGTCAGTAAAAAGTCAAACTCATATATATAAGGTGTATTTAACTGTCCTTTTGTATTTTGTCCTATTTTCTTTTGACAAGTCTTATCTTTTACTATATGATGCTTTTGTACCATCTTCTTTACCCCTTTTAAGATGACAACCCTTTCCACTGTTTCCGACTACAAACAAGAGCTAGGAGCGCTCAAGCCACACGATGAAGTCCAGTATTCTGAATACGTTCAGGATTTTCTTTTTCTTGCTACTTGTGGCCACGGCTATTTAGTAGTGCCGAAAGACTCAGAGCATGCCGCAACCGCTAAAAAGATTTGTGAGTACGGATACAAGGGACAGCTTGCGTATTATCTGGAAGAAGATTGTGAACTGTCCGAGTTCCTGGAGAAAATTAAATAAAGATTCACTCGGCACTCTTTGGAGTGTCGGACTGAGTTTTTAAACTCTACCATTTTATTTCTTTACCCTTTTCTAAAATGGAAAACACTACACCACTGTCGCATTTTGAAGAATGCTTGCGGCAGGAGTCGACAACGGCAGCAGCGAAAGAAGCAGCGTTTCAAGAAGAACTATTCGAAAAAGGCTTGCCGCTTGGTTTTAACGTACTTGATCTAACCATTATTTAAAAATGAGCACAAACGCAAACGGATTCATTGAAATGTTCAACGCAGAAAAAAAGAGTCACGCGACAACGTCTGAAATACTGGCAATGGAAAACGCTTTTCTTGCCCACGACTGGACGGAGTTTGACGCGAAATTTCTTTCTGTACTCCAGAATTGTACAAAAAAGAAAACCGCAAGAACCGCGCTTGAAATATATTTGCGCGAACAAAATACTATTTAAAAACCCTACAAAATGAAAAACCCCGATTGCGTATGGTGTAAAAAAATGTTGTCCCGTGGTTGGTCAGGGACCGCGCACACGTTCACTTGTCACAATGAAAAGTGTTTAAAGTGTGGCCTCTCGGACCAACGAACACCAAAAATAGTCAAAATAAAAACCGGACCATGTGCCGGATAAATCGACAGGGATTACGGTCCGGTGTAACTATTTAAATTTTACCACAAATGAACAAAACAGTAAAACGGCTTGCTAAAAAGTTCGTACAAAAAGAAGTTTTAACAAAATCGCCTGGGTTCGTTTCTAAGGCGATAAAAAAGAAAGTGGGGCACAAGTTATCACTTCTTACGCAACTGGACGCTCAGGGCATTGGGGTGTTCCCTCCTGAGCGATTCAGTACAGAACAATTGACGGAAATTCTTAAACTCACAAAAAAATGAACTCATATTTTCAACCGCTCCTGATTTTGCTCGGAATCATGATCGGCTCCGCTCTAATTAGCTGGGGGGCCGGTGTCCCGTTCTTTTACGTCTTTATTTCGTGGCTTATAACTTTCTTATTTCTTAGATCATTGAGTGATGAATAACTATTTTTGCACAGGTGACAACTTACCGCCGGGATTCCGAGAGGCACCCGAGAAACTACCCGAAGCCCCAGACTTCGACGAACTCGCCGACAATCTGGAAATATTAAACCGCAAAATTCATAACCCACCAACCAAATGAAGCGCACTGACACAATCGTTTCCAAATACGCGACCGACTGGAAAAAACTTTCAGAAACCGAGCAACTCACGTTTGTTGAAACGTACTTGTTGAGTACTGACAAATTTTTCAACCAGATCTCCGCTTACTACCCGTATATCATAAAAGACGTTTATGAAGAGTACGAAGAGTTGTATCTCGAACAAGATTTTCAAGGGGACGTACTCTGTGGCTTGTTCGACCCCGAACTCGCACAATATTTCTTAGACACCCGTAAAAAATGAATAAATTTTCTGCCGATTTCGAGAACTGGCTCAGTTACAAATACCCATTCGGTGACGGAACCGAAACAACGGACGACGTTGAAGAATGGTTCTGGGGCTTGAGCAAAGAAAAAACCATTGATCTCATAAACGAGTACACCGAGGACGAAGTAGCGCGCGTACAGGACACCCCAGACACAAAACAGTTGTCCCAGGTTTACGCGTTTGTCATCGAAAACATTTCCGAAAATGGGAAACTAAAAAAATACCAAGAAGCAAAAATGGAAAAAATCCGGCTCGCCCTACAAAGCCTTGAGGTTCACTTTGAAGCGTGCAAGGCCGCCCTTAAAACACCACAAAAATGATCGTATTTAATACCCGAAAACAGGCACACAAAGAGTTTAAAAAACTGTGCCAAGAAGTGCGACCCGATACGAAGGAAAGTATCAAGGAAGCCCGCGCATTTATCGCCCACAAAGACGGCAAATGTGTGATCGAGACGTACTATTTAAACTAAATTTTAAACCTTAAAACAACACAAATGAAAAAACAAAACATCGGCAACATCGCACCAGGAATGGTGCTACTCGAAACAATCGCGCACACAATCAGATTCCTTTTCTGTGCTGTCGTGATAGTAGGACTCGTATTCTTGATTCGTTTCGCAATATTCCAAGCAGAGGACAGAATCGCAAGCGCACAAGTCGAACCCAACCCAACACATTTTATGATTCAATACACCGTGGACGGAAAAAGATACGTTCGGACTCTGTCGTATGCTACCGCACAACTCATAGAGGGGACGGCAAGAGACTTTAATATATCTCCGCCAGTACTTCTCGCTATGTGCATTCAAGAGGGATCAGTCCCGAATCCAGACGGCAATTATTACGCTTGCGACGCCACGGCAAAGGGCGACAACAACCGCGCGAGGGGGATGTTCCAAATTCTATACAAACTTCACGGGATCACGATAGCAGACGCAGAACACCCATATTTCAGTGCAAGGTTTACTGCCGAGAGGCTTATCGCGAAGGGATATAATGTAAACCGCGAAAGAGCCATCCAATCACACAACGGATACCGACAAGGGAATCCATACGGAAAAAGAATATTACAAATAGCAAGGACATTAAAACCGATTACCCAGTAGTCTCGACAAAAACAATAAAAGTTATCGAGCCAAAATTATTCTTAAACTAACCCGAATGATCTTACTCATTCTCCTGATCCCATTAATTATTTTCTCAGCAATCGAATGACAACAGATACTACCGACACCCTGTACAAACGCGCTCAAGCGTTCTTCCCTGATCTCCCTGAGACAAGGGGACTGACCGCATTTCTCCAGCCGTTCACTGTTATGGAGTTCTTCCAACTGAAAGACGAACAACGACGAATGATCCTAAATTCCCTCCCTGGAGAAGATCGACTTCATAACTGTAAAAATTAAAATGAACCCAATCGTAACAATCGGCATCATACTTTTACTCATCTATTTTGGACTGTTCTGGTGGTTTCTCCTCATCGTCGCAGCCATTATAGCTTTGGCATATTTTGTCTACAACGACTAATAAAACAAACACTCTAAAGATCAAGGGGGAGTCCCTTGCTATCCCTCTTCCCATCTGTTACCAATGATGGGACTAACAAATACTTACTAACCAACTCACATGGAAAAAATTCCGAAAGACCAAATTGTCGCAGGTCTATTCCAGTATTTCGACGACTTCGATTTCATTGTAAAAATCAATGAACTTACCTATTCGCGGAAAGTCCAACTCTCCAAGAAAAACAATACTTACTTTACAAAAAAAGATGACACTAACAAAAAAGACTAGATTCGCCATTTTCGAGCGTGACAATTTTTCCTGCCAGTATTGTGGGAGAACGCCACAGGATGACGGGGTTATTTTAGAGGCAGACCACGCCATATCCAGAGCCGACGGAGGGACTGATGATACCGAAAATCTTGTTACCTCTTGTTTCGACTGTAATCGGGGAAAATCAAAAAAATCAATAGCACCAAAATTAAACATAAAAGAGCAACTTGCCATCACGAAAGAGCAACTCTCACAGGTTCAGGCGATGACAAAACTTATCTCAAAAAAAAGAAAACTAGAAAAAGAAAAATTCGCGTGGGTAGACGAAGCCATTGACGGATACACCAAGGCATTTGTGTCGGGGATGAAAAGCGCAGTAAAGGGGGCAGCCGCTCGCGGAGCAACGCAAACTGAGATAGTGCCAAGCGTTGACATAGCGCTAGAAAAATTTGAACAAAAAGACGAATTCTACACAAACGATTTTATAAAATATTTCTATGGAATAATCCGTAATAAATTAAAAGCCTCCGACACTAATTCCTAACACAAAAAAATGGCAAAACAGCGGTACATCAGTTCGGAGTTCTGGCTTGACTCATATATCCAAGAACTAAGTGTCAGCGAAAAGCTACTGTATATATACCTATTCACCAATTCACACGTTGATTTATGTGGTGTGTATGAAATAACAGAAAAAACAATTTCCTTTGAAAGTGGGATAGGCTTTGAAAGCCTTCGAAAGGCTTTGAAAGGCTTTGCAAAAAACGAGAAAATTTACTATTACCGTGGTTGGCTGTGTATAAAAAACTTCAAAAGGCATCTTCGTGTCAACCCCAATGTGCAAAAAGGCATCGAGAGGGCGGAAAGCCTTATCCCGACTGACATCACGAAAGCCTTTGAAAGGCTTTCAAAGCATTCAACACTTATACCTATACCTAACGGAGATAACCTATCGGAAAAACCTAACGGAATAACCCCTACGGGAAAACCCGAGTGTGGGAGAAAAAAATTTCAAATTCCAAGAGAAGAAGAAGTTCTAAAATTCTTTTCAGAAAACAATTCCAACAAAATCCAATCGGAAGACTTTCGGGATTTCTACGCCTCGAAGGATTGGATGGTTGGAAAAAATAAAATGAAGGACTGGAAGGCAGCAGCTCGTAGATGGATTCGGTCAAACCCTGTCGCGTCTCGACAACCTCTCGAATATTAATCACCAAAAAAATGGCACAAGCTGGATTCGGCAACGACGAAGGGGATCGGTTCAAAATTGTATTTGAAGATCCCGAAACAAGGGCTCGCGACTGTATCGTCGTGGATCTCATGATGAGAAATACCATTTCTGATCGGCTCGCAAATGCGAAAGGAATGGACATGGTTGTGCTCCCAGGAGTTGGTGAGCTGAAAAAAAATGACATCAAGGCGATCAAACGAGTAGAAACCTCTACCTCCACATTGCCGGATCGAGAATATGATCCGATCATAATTTCCAAGGATGGGAAAAGGCAAACCGTGAAAATGTGGAGACAGGGCGGAGACTTGAAAACGCAATATGTTCACGAGGATGGATCTGTTACTGGCGACAAGCGTACACCAGAAATCCCAACCACCGATCGATGGGATCAAGGAAAACCAACGCAGGAGCAGTGGTACTACCTGCGAAAAGGAATCGCGAACGAACACAAACTTTCAACACACCTGCCATTCGATGCCTTTATGGGAATCGCGAAAGGGGCGTGGAATACACACCGGGAAGATTTCTATATCAATATCGGGAAAGTAGCCGCAGAGATTGAAGGAAAAATGTACGATAAAAACTTGACAAAAACATCCAAATGAATACTATTACCCCGATGACCCCCTTCACTAACAGATCAATGAGTTCACAGGCCGGAGCGCCAATCCGAAAGGTGTGTTTTAGTAGAAAGGGGTTTCAATTCAAACAAGGCGCTCCGTTTTGTGAATTTTTCACAATTTTTATTTAATAAACCCAACACTATGGGATTCTCAGAATCAGCTAAGGCCTCGTCAGGAGGTGGCGGCTACTCACCGGTTCCGGCAGGTACGCACCAAGCGGTGTGTTATTCCGTGATCGACCTCGGTACTCAAGAATATGAGTATCAGGGCGAACACAAAAAAGCTCACAAAGTTATGATGACCTTCGAGATCCCCGAAGAGCGGATCGACATCGACGGTGAAAGTAAACCGCGTGTTATCAGCAAAGAGTACACAGTATCGTTTCACGAAAAAGCCAACCTCCGAAAAGACATCGGCTCTTGGTTTTCTGGAAAATTTCCAGACGGCGATTTAGGAAATCTCCTAAAAAACCACATCATCGGGAAGGTGTGTTTGATCTCTGTGATAATGCGAGAATCGAAATCATCTGGAAAAGAATACGCAAACCTCGCCTCGATCTCGCCCCTGCCAAAAGGGATGAAGGAAGTGAAGGGAGAACTTCCTGTTGTTTACTTCGAGATGGGAGCGAAATGGGACAAAGCAACCCAAGAAGTCTTCAGTGACATCACCCCCTGGATTCAGGATAAAATCAAAAACTCGCCAGAGTACGCGATGCTCAACCGAGACACCTTCGAAGAAACTGCCCCTAAGGACGATTTACCATTCTAAATATGAAATTCAATCTTCCCGGCGGTTGGTATATCCGAAACCTTGATACGTACAACTGGGCATTAGCCAGGACTGTAACATCAGCGGCAGGAAATGTGAGCGAGAAAATAGTCGCGTACAACAAAACACTAGCCGCCGCTTGGAGAAATGCCGTTGAGCAACTCGCCCTAAGACAAGAAACTACCAAAGATTTACAGAAACTCATCAAGGATCTTCAGAAATTAAAGGATAACCCACCCTCAGAATAGGCCGAATTTAGACACACGCTTCGATCTGAGAGGTTTTTATCAGCTTTAGGTCCAACCATACTACTCACATTTGAACCCCGCTTAGAAGTCCTTAAAATGACATTAATTTAATTACCCCCAATGGACAAAATAACACGGAAGGAAGTTGAAGAGCTGATTGAGAGGCTCGCAGAAACAGGAATAAATAAGGTTTTTGACCCACAATCGGGAGGGCTGATTAACGAGGAGGAATACCAAAAAGACGTAATGATTGGCGATGTGCTTGAGAAAATAATAAAAACAGAGGAAGAGCTTGTATTTAATACTACAACCACCCTTCCCAAACACGACAAACTATTATTATTGTGGTCAAGGTGTGGACTAGGAAAATCCCTCCAAACAATAGTATATGAGAGCGGGTGGGAAGAAGATACTTATTTTGACAAAGATATACCAGAAAAGGATTGGGATGTAGAACAACTTAAATCACCAGAAGCAAACGCATTACTATCTTTTATTGAAAAACTATAACACCGCAAACCTCAGCGTATGGGGATAACAATTTACTAAGATGACAGAAACAACAAACAATTACTGCGATTCCTGCAATTACTGCAATTACTGCAATTACTGCGATTCCTGCAATTCCTGCAATTACGGCAATTACTGCGATTACTGCGATTCCTGCAATTCCTGCTATTACTGCTATTACTGCTATTACTGCAATTCCTGCAATTCCTGCTATTACTGCTATTACTGCGATTCCTGCAATTCCTGCCATTACTGCTATTACTGCAAGAATTTAAAAATGACAGAGTACAATTATTTCTGCTGGGCAGATGAACATAATGACGAAGATTCTTTTCAACAAAATAGATACCGAGTATTTAATGTAGAAGTAAAGAAAGAAGAATATGAAAAAATTAAAAAGATTTATAATAAACTAGAGATTGATAAAGACGAATTATGTTCTACGAGATTTCAAACAGCATTCAAGAAAATGTGGGATAAATTATCACAGAAAGAACGTCAAGAATATTTAGACATTCCTCACTTTAACTGGAAAGGATTTACATTTATTACTGGAATAAAGGAAGAAAAACCAGAAGAACTAACATTAAAACAAGTATGTAAAGAGTTGGGGAGAGACATTAAAATAATTAAATAACCGCAAACCTCAGCGTATGGGGATAACAATTTAATAGGATATGGACAAGTTATTGAACACGGTTACGCAAGGAGATTGCTTGGAAATTATGAAAACTCTTCCTGACAATTGTATTGATTTGGTTTTAACAGACCCTCCGTATGGGATTGGTATAGGTGAGAGTGTTGGTGGCGGTAGTAGAATTGGTAAAGCCAAAACACACAAAGCCTTTGACGACTCAAAAACACCGAGTAACGAATATTTTAAAGAACTATTGAGAATATCAAAACATCAAATAATTTGGGGTGGTAACTATTTTCAACTACCACCATCGCCCTGCTGGTTGATTTGGTATAAAAGAAATGCTCTTCCGACGAGAACATTTGCAGACTGTGAGCTTGCTTGGTCTAGTTTTAGTTCACCGGCAAGAGTCTTTAATTTCAGGTGGGATGGCATGATTCAAGAGGATATGAAAAATAAAGAGGTACGACAACACCCCACACAAAAACCAGTAGAGCTAATGGTTTGGTGCTTGGAAAACTATCTCATGAAAAAATGGGACAAAGACCGCAGACCAATAGTATTTGACGGATTCGCTGGTTCTGGCACGACTGGAGTTGCGTGTAAAAAATGCGGATGTGATTATATTCTCGTTGAAAAAGAAAAAGACTACTGCGAAATAATAGAAAAAAGACTTGCACAAGAAACATTATTCTAACTAACCCCGCAAACCTCAGCGTATGGGGATAACAACATTACACAAAATGATTACCGAAAAAATATCAGCACTCGCAAAACTTAAGGCCGCAGCATTTGAAGAGCTGCAAAAAGTAAATGACGTTAGGGCGTCGGAAGAATACGAACAAATTGGCGTTGAGATGGAGCGGCTGGCACAGCAGCGGCTGGAGATGCTCCCGGAGCAAACAAAACAGGTTGAATATAATGATCTGAAGGATTTGATTCTTGAGGAGATGAGAAAAACCGGACAGTATGACTACACAGGAATTACCGCGAAGTTTAAAACGAAAAAGAAAGTCAACGCATCGAAAGTTATGGAGGCCATCGGAGGAGATTTTGGAATCTACCAAGACCTTTCCGAGATCACACAGAAAACTCTCAAAGACTTTGCCGCAACGCAGCCGGGGATGAAGAAAGCCCTGATGAGCTGTGTTGAAGAAATTTCGAGAGAGCTTACGGATTTCACACTGGATCTATAATCACCTTTTAAAATTTTACTACCCACAAAATGTTTAAAAAATACCTTTGCACACGATGTAACACAGAACTGAACGATGGAGCCTTCCGAAAAAGTAAAAACGGAGCTCGCTTCAGCGCCTATAATTATTGTATCAGCGAAACGATGTCAGCGGCACAAAAAAAACGCCACATAAAAGCTGCACGAAAAAAAGCGGCTGCTCTGAAGAAAGAAATGGGCGCTACTAATATGGGGCCCCTACTACCCCCAACTCCGGATGTGACCGAGGTAGTGAAGAGCTACGACGCTTTGTTCGATGAGCTGTACCAGCGGATCGACAAAGACGAAGCCTTCATTGGCCTCCTGAAAATGTGGATGCGTAAAATGTCAGCCGCCGAACACCCGGAACAAATAAAAGTGTTATACCAGAGTGCGGTCAGGATGACCGAGGCCCTTGACCCATCTCACGAACCACTTGACTACCCCCACGGATGAAAAAAACTATTGAAGACGTTATCGGCGCCATTCTCGTTTTCGGGGCTGGCTTCATCATCGGGGCAGTGTGGATGAACACAACACAGGTCTGTCCATCTCACCGATGCCAGCTGTCCGATATTTCAGAGACAGAAAAAGGAGCCTACTGTGATCTCGTTTCTATGGGTGATCCAAAAGAAGGATCAGCCGTGGGAGTTGGGTACACCGGGCCAGATGTAGTATTCAAATGGCTCAAGCCAGATTGTCCAGAAAAAGATTGTTCGGAAGAGCTTGAGGCTCTCGACAATAGCTGGCAGGTAAATTGCGCTTACAAATTGAAAGATGAGTGCGACTCTCACGGTCTCGAATGTATGTATAATATTCCGCGAAAATGAAAGCTAAAATAACCAAAGAGCAACGAGAGGCCATAGAATATCTCTCCCTCGACATTGACGAATTGATGGACAAGCCGCGCCGCCTGTTCGGTTCGTTGAGAAAATTCGCAGATTGGTTTTTGCCAAAAAAACTGACACCACCATTAATTTTATTACCCCCCACCAAATGGACGGATTCTATCTCATCCTCGGCCTCGCCATGATCTACTCATGGGGACACTTCTTTATTTTCTCTTTCAAAAAAACATACGAGAAACGAACCGACTATGAAAGAGTGGTCACCTGGTTTGCCATCGTGTCATTCGTGTTGTTTGTCTTTGGCTCTTTATCCTCATGAATTTTGAAAGATACTACGGCGACCTGACCAAGATTGAATACGTGCTGAACGACAAGCCGATGAGCTACTCATACTACCCGATGTTCTACGGCGGGAGAGTCCACGACGATGGGATCTCTCGTGCTATCCAGATCCTGTATCTCCACGGGTTTAAGTTTCCCTACATCACAGACAAAGAGCTGGAGCGCCTGGCCTACACTGGCTACGTCGAGCTTGATTGGAAGGGAAGTCCACAGACCATAGAACTCAAGCCCACGGATCGTTTGCAATTCACCAGCGGATAGTCTTAAAATAAGAGCGTTTAATAAAACCCAGATAGAGGGAGTATTTGAACGTATCCAAAAGGCGAACGCCGAGACAGAAATGTTCCGGCACGAGTTAGCCCGCGGATATGTTTACGGTAGAGTCACCATCCTCGGAGTCCACCACTGCCAGAAAGAAGCTGCCGTGTTGGAGCAGTACAAGATACGACGAACCGTTAAAAGGAAAAAGAAAAAATGACAGACACCCCAACCCCAGTCCCGCAGGAGCACGTGGAAGATTGCGTCCTGAAAAATTGGACAGACGCTAAAAAAATAGACCTATGGAAAATACCAATGGAGACTTACACGACATCTTGGAACCAGAAAAGAAAAAACAAAGACTCGGGAGTGCGACCCGGTATTTCAGATTCCCTAGTATTCCTACCAGCGGATCGGACAAAAGAAAAGAAGGCTGTGCTTATTTTTGTGGAGATGAAACGACGGAGGAAAACAAAGAAGAACGGTGAGCTTGGCGCCTCGCCCTCCAAGGTAGCCCCGGAACAGCTGGAGTTTCTGAAGAGCGTGTGTACAGTGGATGGGGTACACGGGGGGATAGCGTATGGATCTACTGAAGCCATTGATTTCATCGAGACATTTCTGGCTTGACATTTTCAGGTAGGTGTGTAATATCTGGGATGCTCTTTCTGGTCAGCCCTTCATCGTAAAAAATGAGGAGTACAATCCCCCTTGCTATGGTAAGGGGCCGACCCGAAAGGTTAGGGAAATTTTTTATTCTTCACCCTGTCGCGGTGGCAGGGTCCAGTGAGTTGGGAAAATTGAGATTCTTAGAACGAAACCTCAAAAAATCTCGGGAGCACTCGCTGGGCTCTGCCGGTTTGTATTTAATAAACTTGCAATTTAATAGTGAAAGTTTACAATACTTTTATGAAGACGAAGAACGCCGGACTCGTTTCAATGGAATCTGGAGAACCCAGAACTACGTCAAATTTAATTGCCAAAGAGTTTAATATTTCGCACCGAGAAATTGTGAGAAAGATAAAAAAATTGAGTGTGGAAATTTCCACAGTAGTTTGTAATAAGATGTTCAAAGAGTCAAGATATGTGAATAGTTACAACCGAACATTTGACAACTTTTCGATAAATCGTGACGGATATATGTTTTTAGTAATGAATATTGGAACACGGGGGGCGAATCAGAAAAAAATAGAATTCATTGATGCTTTCAACCAAATGGAGCAGTGGATTTTAAATCAACAAAACACAGAGTGGGTTCTTTCAAGGGAACAGGGGAAGCAAGCCCGAATAGCAATGACCGATACGGTGAAGGAGTTTATCGAGTACGCAAAGGAACAGGGGGCAAGTGATGGGGCAAAGTTTTACTACGCGAACCTAACAAAGGCCACGTACAAGGCACTGGAGTTACTTCAGCACGCGAAACCAAAAACCCGAGACATCCTCGATAAGCTCCAGCTCGCCCAGCTGGTGGTGGCAGAGAATTCCATAAAGCTTTTAATCGCCCACGAAATGCAAAAAGAAACACACTACCGAGAAATATATGTGCTCTGTAAAATTAAGCTTGAGGAGATTTCAAAATCTTTTTGTATTTCCATCGAGCCAACTTATAAAATTTTGAACCAGTAGCCCAGATCAATCAGATCATCCGCGGCATCAGCGTGGACCACTATTGAAATGTAACTATCAGGAGTCCAACTATCAAAACCCCTGTCAGCACACTCAGACGCTTCAGACAGGAGCTTCTCGTTCTTTTTGGTATCAGGGTTCATCCGGCTCGTTTAATCGTGAACACGTAACAGCTCATCAATTTCTTGGTGGCGTTCACTGGGTAAAAAAATTGAGACATTTTCCTGAGTCCAAAGTATTTCCAAGTGGTTTCAGCCAGCAGCATATTCCCGAACGACTGGTTGAAGTCAAGGCCACATAATCTGAAGCCGTGTCCAAACACGCGCTGGAATAATCTGAACACCCAGTTCTTGTCACAGAGCGGGCGACCACACATCGCTCCGGTGAAAACTTGATACCCCATCCTGATGAATTTCTCACAGTCAGCGCGGGGGATCTTCTCCACAATATCAATCTTCCAACGGATCGCTCGGTTGTCGTACACCCCCCGTTCTTTTGCGTACCAAATATTATCCAGCAACGCGCTGCCTGTTTCATCACTAGCTATCCCCATCGCTTTCATTTCATCCCACATCGGCTGCCACATAATTTCGATCAGTTTGTTTTTCTCTTTCGAGATCAAAATATCTTCCATCATTCCGCACATCGTTGCACAGGCACACGAACTAACGCGCCCCTGAGTTTTAATATAATTAGCCGAGAGGTCGATGAAACGGTCCCATCTTTCTTCCCTTCGTGGAACTTCTCCGAACACTACGTCTCGGACACCTCCGACTTGGCCGACCTCTATGACGCCCGGCTTCCGATACCCGGCGAGACGATAAAAAGCTTCTTTCATTTGAAAAAAAGATTATAAATTAAGGCTGCCAGAAGGTAGCCCAAGCACATCAAGAAGATGGTCTTATCGACGTTTCTTGGCAGCAACTGGTTGTGGTTTAGGCATCACTGCGAGTAGTTCGTACAAGTATTTTGCTACTGCACGTACTCCAGCGAGAACTGCTCCAGAGAGCATAGAGAAAAACACGACTGTCGTGAGCTGACCGTCCATCGCTGTCTCCAGTGACATCAAGAAAGTCATTCCGAAAGCCGATACGAATGTGATTGCCGTTGAGATCAAGTACCGCTTGAATTTGTCTTTTCCTTTTTCCATTTTTAAAATGGGTTAAAAAATTAGTCCCGCATATCGTTTCGCATCTGAATGAGCAACGACTCAATACTTATGAGCTTTGTTTCTACG
>Ga0075111_1000115_pt1 | contig 38905 bp, 38 predicted proteins | sample AntAceMetag02UKK_FD_69787 | JGI IMG/M metagenome (GOLD analysis project Ga0075111, IMG submission 69787) | Saline lake microbial communities from Ace Lake, Antarctica - Antarctic Ace Lake Metagenome 02UKK | ecosystem: Environmental > Aquatic > Non-marine Saline and Alkaline > Saline | place... | reverse complement strand
ACTCCAGAAGAAGTCATGACAGAGAACAATCAATTTAAAGAAAAAGACCAGTGTGTTAAACTGGAATTAGATGTAAAAAAAGAAACCGAGTGTTCGGTTTGAGGGGGTAACGTACCTTTGATAAACTATTATAATATTATCATTAAGTAGTCTATCTGTCAATATTTGTGTAAACAAAAAACCTGAAGCGAAGCTTCAGATTTTTTTATATACTATACCTCAATTGACTAGAACATTGCGATTTACTATTGAGCCAGTAGACGCTTCAGTATCTAGCGCGCGAATAGTGTTTTGATAATAAAGAAAAATTACCACTGTGACTATTATCGTTGCTGCTGCAAAAACAAACCAAAAGAAAACGCTTGCTTTCTGTTCCTTTTTTGATTGTTTTTTTACAATGATTTTAAAGCTTTTCATGTATATAAAAAAACATATAAAACGGTATAAAATTAAAAAACCTCCTCTGAGAGTATTGTATCATAAAGAAGGTTTGGGTGCCTGTTGATAACTTTAAAATAACAGAAATTTATTGACTAGAAAGCAATTCTGCCTGATATTCGTCGTTTATATAAATTTCATGGGGAATAAGATTAACAAGTTTTTTATTTTTAAATTCAACGACTAAAGCCATTCCTTTTCTTGTTTTTTCAGAAAACATTTGATCGAAGATAAAATTTCCTAAACTGTAAAAAACGTTGGTTCCTCCAATTATTTCTGCTTCACTGATAACGTGTGGATGGTGTCCAATAATAAGATCTGCACCAGCAGCTGAAAGTCCTGTTGCTATAGCCTTTTGTCTTGCCGACGCTTTTTCTTTATACTCTTCTCCAAAGTGAAGAGAAGTAATAATGAAGTCACATTTATCATTATATTTTTCTATATCTTTTGATGCATCTTCTATATCTAAAAATGCCATGCCTGATTTATCTCCACTTGCTTCAAAGGATCTGGGCCCTAAGTCTGTATATGCAAAAAAGCAAAATTTAGTATTTTTTACATTTTTTATTACAGGAGAATACGCATCATTCTGAGAGAATCCTCCGCCGATATAATCAATATCATAATTAGATAATGTGTTTAATGTGTCCTCAAAGGCAGCTGACCCCCAATCTCCCATATGGTTATTTGCAACTGATAAAATATTAAAATCAGCAAGCATTAATCCGTCAATTGATTTAGGATCAGCCCTAAATGAGTAAATTGAACCTACATTTATCCCCTCATCAGAAATAGGTCCCTCTAGGTTCCCGAAAGTTATATCGGCATCCGCTAGCCATGGTGCAATTTTTGCAAATGGCCAAGTCCAATCTTGCTTTTCTTCCATTTTTGCACCGACAGCCCGAGAGAGCATAATATCTCCAACAAAAATCATGGTAATAGTTTCAGCATCATCATTCATTTCGATTACCCCATCACCATCAATAATATTTTTATAGTTCCAATCTGAATTTTGGGAATACAAAAATAACCCTCCGAATATAGTTCCTATTATTAGGATTATGAATCCGATCGTTTTCATTTTAATTTAGAATATTACCTGTTGGATAATGATTCATTTCTAGAATATTGACTGGTGCGATTTTATCCCAATCATACCCTCGGGCATTGAAAATTTCTGCAGTTTGAATCCATCGCTTAGTGCCATTTTCAAGAATGTAAACCTTGGAGACTCCGTCAGTTTTAATAAGCGTGCTTGACTCATAACCATTAAGTTCATCGGGAGTAACTTCCCAAATATCATTCCAACTATTACCATAAGATTCAAAGATTTGAGCCGTTGGAATGTGTCGCACCATACCTGACTCAGTTAAATAATATACCTTTTTATCGCCAGTTGCTCTTAAAAGCTTTATGCGAGAATATGAGGCTAATTGACTACCAGAGACAACTTGAACATTATTCCAATTAAAATTACGAGCTCTGAACATTTCTGCTGTTGGAATCCAATGTTTTTTGCCATTTATAATTTCATATACTCTGTGCCCGTTAGATGCACGGACTAGAACTGAATTAGCAGAAAAGTCGTCATCCCCATTATTATTGTTTCCGTTATCACTTGTATTATTATCGCTTGGTGGTGACGGTGGCGCAGTGCTACTAAAAACCTTAATAGGCGATAGAATTAATACTAGAAACAACAACATAGCTATAATATTTTTTTGATTTAAGTATTTCATATTTTTTAGAAATTAATTAATAAACAATAACAGGCATTCCAACTTCCACAAAATCGTAAACTTTTTTAGCATCGCCAATATTTAAACGAACACATCCGCCAGAATATTGTGATGTCAATCTTCTTCCATTCGGCCAATAAGGAATTTCATGCATAAAATAGTCACCATGAAATTGAATTGACCAAGGCATCCAAACATGAGATTTTGAAGAAAAATGAAGTGGTCTTTTTAAAAGCACATTAAATGATCCCGTCGGAGTTGAATGTTGCGGAGGGCCCTTGGCGACAACGGGATATTCTTGTATTTGATCGTAATAATAAGTAGCCAAAATCATTCTTTCTAAATCTATCTCAATCTTTTTATTTGTTTTAGATGAATAAAACCATGGCAAAGGTGTCTCAATTTCACTTTTGTTGTAAAATGCTGAATAATCTTTTACCGTTATCATTTCTTCAACATCTTCTAATTCGGGGAGTATTAATACAACTGGATCTACGGCCATCTCCTCGTCAGCCTTTGCAGTCTTTATGGGTAATAGTGGAGAGATTTGCCATGCTATAACAGAAGCAAATACTAAAATTAAGAATGAAGAAATTAAGGCAAATTTTATTTCCCCACCAGAATAATCGTTTTTAATAATTTTAACTTCTTCTGCATGCTTTCTTGATGGAATAATATCAAAAATTAATTTATAACTTTTTTGTTCCTTCATTTGAATTAATATATTCTTTGTTATGAATATATTTTAACATAAATATTCTTTGAGCGCTTCTTCGATACTTCTCCCCTTTTCAAGTTTTGTATTATTTAAAATTGACCAATTAGGTCTTTTAGCCGGCCTTGGAAATTCTTCAGAAGAAACTGGTAAAAGTTTTGGACTAGAAAAAGATGGATCAGTCTTATTCTTTATTTTAAATATCATTTTTGTAAATTCGTACCAAGTCATTGCTGGCTCATTTGTAATATGATAAATACCAAATATTTTCTTGCTTTCTATTAATAGATGTACATTTTTAGCTAAGTCTTTTGTATGTGTAGGTTTCCCATATTGATCATCAACGACCTTAAGTTCATTTATATTTTTGCTCAATTCAAGTATTGTAGTTACAAAGTTTTTTCCATTTTTTCCAAAGAGCCAAGAAGTTCTTACTAAATAATACTTGAGATCTCTTTCTCCTTCTTTTAATAGCAAATCTTCTCCTAATAGTTTTGATTTACCATAAATCGTTTCTGGTGAATTAGGTTTATCATCTTCATTGTAACCATTTTTATTCTTACCATCAAAAACATAATCAGTACTTATATGTATAAAAAGTGCGTCAATTTTATTTGACGCACTTGCCAGTATCCCCACAGCTCCTCCGTTGACTTTCATTGCTAAAAGCTCATTAGTCTCTGCTCCATCAACATCGGTATAAGCCGCTGCGTTTATTACTATATCTGGTTTTTCTTTGTTAAATACCTTCTCTACTTTTTTTTTATCTGTAATATCTATTTCTTCTTTGTCTAGTCCATAAACATCAAAAATACTATCATTAAACTCCTCAGCCAAGGCTTGCCCCAACATTCCTTTTGCCCCTAAAATAATAACTTTTTTCATAAATTACTTCTAATCTCTAATCTACTTTAGTGACAGTTATTTGCTTATTTTTTGTTCCAACCTTAATTTTATCACTTTTCTTAAGGTCTTCCGCAATAATCATTTCTGCAATTGGATTCAAAATATAGGACTGAATCGCTCTTTTGAGTGGTCTTGCGCCATAATCTGGATCAAATCCCTTTTCAGCTAAAAACTTTTTTGCTTCTGGTGAAATCTGCAACTTAATCCCTTTTTCTTTAAGTTGTTCTGCAGTTTTGCCAACTTCAAGCTCAACAATTTTCTCAAGCTCTTTCTTTCTCAGATATTCAAATACAATTGTTTCGTCAATTCTATTAAGAAATTCTGGCTTAAACTTTTTTCTTATTTCTCCCAAAACTTTTTGCTTCATAGTATCATAATCCTCTTTATCAGTTTCTTTTTTCTCTCCTCCATCAAAACCAATTGGAGCATAATCTCTCATTACATCATTTCCTATATTTGAGGTCATAATGATGATAGTGTTCTTAAAGTTAACAGTTCTTCCCTTAGAATCAGTCAATCTGCCCTCATCAAAAATCTGCAAGAAAAGATTAAATATTTCAGGGTGGGCTTTTTCGATCTCATCAAATAAAACAATTGAATACGGTCTGCGTCTGATTTTTTCTGTTAGTTGACCACCTTCTTCGTATCCTACATATCCTGGAGGAGAGCCTATTAGCCTAGCCGCTGAATGTTTTTCCATGTACTCTGACATATCAATCCTTACAATTGCATGTTCGTCATAGAAAATAAAGTCAGCTAAAGACTTCACAAGCTCAGTCTTTCCTACTCCAGTTGGACCAACAAAAATAAATGTACCAATTGGTCGATTTGGAGGAGTAATATCTGCTCTCGATCTACGGATTGCATTAGAAACTGTCTTGATTGCTCTCTTTTGATTAACTATTCGTTTTCCAACTTCCTTTTCCATATACAACAATTTATCCTTTTCACTCTGAAGCATCTTTTGTACAGGAATCCCAGTCCAACGAGAGACTACTTTAGCAATTTCTTCTTCTGTAATTTCTCTCTTTAAAATTGAATTAGACTTTTGAAGCCTTTTAAGTTCTGCTTCTCTTTTTTTAAGTTCTTTTTTCTTTTCTGGGATTTGACTATATTTCATCTCTGCAACTTCTTCTAATTTTGATTGTCTTTCAGCAATTTCTGCTTTAGTCTTTAATTCATCAATCTTTCTCTTAATCTCTCCAATTTTACCAATTACCTTTTTTTCGGCTCTCCATTTTGCAATCAATTTATCGTGCTGTTCTTGAACTTCGCTCATTTCTTGCTTTACTTTTCTAAGTCGTTTTTTTGCATCATTATCTTTCTCTCTGGAAAGTGCTTTTTTCTCAATCTCAAATTTAATTAATCGTCTTTTCAAAATATCTATTTCTTCAGGAGTGCTATCAATTTCCATACGCAAAGAAGCTGCAGCTTCATCCATTAAATCAACAGCTTTATCAGGTAAAAATCTATCAGAAATATATCGATTAGAAAGTTGCGTTGCTGCCACCAAAGCTTTGTCAGAAATATGAACTCCGTGATGGACTTCATACTTTTCTTTAATTCCTCTCAAAATAGCTATCGTATCCTCGACTGTCGATTCTTTTACGTAAATTTGTTGAAATCGTCTTTCAAGCGCAGGATCTTTTTCAATATATTTTTGATACTCTTTGATCGTAGTTGCTCCAATTGCGTGAACTTCTCCTCTTGCAAGTGCAGGTTTTAGCATATTTGATGCATCCATAGCACCTTCAGCTTGTCCAGCTCCAACCAGAGTATGCATTTCATCAATAAACAAAATCACGTCTCCAGCCGCATCCTTTACCTCCTTAAGTAATGCTTTCAATCTTTTCTCAAATTCACCTCTAAATTTTGATCCAGCAATCATTGCTCCCAAGTCAAGCGCAACAATCCTTTTCTCCTTAAGCGAATCAGGAACATCACCAGATACAACTCTCTGTGCTAAACCCTCAACAATTGCAGTCTTACCAACTCCAGCTTCACCAATCAAAACAGGATTATTCTTTTTCCGTCTAGACAGCACTTGCATCACCCTCCTTACTTCTTCTTCTCTGCCAATGATTGGATCTAATTTTTCTTCCTTGGCAAGTTGAGTTAAGTCTCGTCCATAGTTTTCTAATGCCTGATATTGACTCTCAGGTTCTGGGTCTGTAATTCGCGTTGATCCTCTCACGTCTTTTAAGATATTCAAAACTGTATTATATGAAATTTCTTCGCGGTCTTTATCTGTTTCAAAAACCTGTGATCGTCTTAACGCATCAAGAACCATCCCCTCTGCACTAATAATAGCTAAAAACAAATGCTCAATACTAATATATTCATCCTTCATCTGCTCTGCTTCTCGTTTTGCTTTTTCCATCGCCATTGCCATGCTCTGACTCAAATACAACTGACCCATCGGTGCTTGTGCCATGATTCTTGGTAGAACTTTTAACGCATTTTGTAAAATTAACTTAAGCTTCTTGTCGTCAATTCCTAATTGTGTCAATATCGTCACAACAATTCCTTCTCGATCTCGTAAAAATGCTAACAATAAATGCAAGACATCAATCTGTGGATGACCAAAATTCCGCGCGATTTCTTGCGCTTTCATCAACGATTCTCTTGATCGAGTTGTTAGTCTATCAAAGTTCAACATATTGTTTTAAAAATATAATTTATTTTCCAAGTTCAATATTATATTTATTTTATACAAAATTTACCAATCAAATTACTCATAATTATCTTTATTTTTATCACAAAAATACTTCAAAAACAACCGCCTTAAAGCCTATAGTCAATAGAACATGCCGAAATAAATACCAATTCTTGACAATACAACAAATTTATGATAAATTAATAACAGTACCTAAACGATCAAAGTTTCAAAAAATCAAAGGAGGGAAAATGCGTCTAAGAGTAGATAAATTTGGTTTTGGGTTAGCTATTGTTGCTATCATGTTTAGTTTTTTGTGTATGTTTGTTCTGGGAATTGAGATATCGGCACACGTGCCATCCTATATTGCGTTGGGTTCATGGTCGTTTTATCTTTTTACAAGCTTAACTATAGGATTTCTTCTACTGGCATATGTTTCTCCAAGGCTTCGCATATTCAGGCCATACAAATCTCGTAGGTACGATCTTGTACCTATCTATTACTCACTCAATGGTCCCAGAAAATCAGACGCTGTAGTTTGTCGTGTTAGAGAGGCAGGAAAAGAAAATAATAGATGGGACTTGAGGATTGTTCCTCTCTCGGCTTTTTCTTCCGAAGATCGTTATAACATTTCAATTCTATTCAATGACACAACAGGAGCGCCCATGGTTTTAGAAGATTCCTTCTTGATTTCTGCTAGAAAAACTTACAACCGTAATCTTTTAACGGTAGCAAATAAAGAGAAGATCGTGAAAGACGACAAGCCTAAACCAGCAGAATAAAGTGTGAGAAATAACGCTTTTCACACAAAGATCCATACGACTGTATGGATCTTTTTTTATTCTAAATTCTCTCTTCTATTTATTAACTATTTCTTTATGTACGGTAATTCTACATAGAAAGTCGTTCCTTTATCTTTTCCAGGGCTTTTTGCATAAATCTTTCCGTCATGTGCTTCAATAATCTTGTAGCAGATATATAAACCTATTCCAACTCCACCGACATGATGCTTCTCTCCTGCGCTTCCCCTTCTAAATTTTTCATAAATAGACCCGATCTCTTCTCTCTTCATTCCAAATCCGGTATCTTCAAAAATAAACGTAATCTTTTTAGTGTCAACATTCGCGCTTATTTTAATGCTACCTTTTTCAGTATATTTAATTGCATTATCAATGATGTTCACAAAAATTTGCCTTAATTTATGAGAATCAGCACGTACTATCGGCAATGATTTTTGTTCGTATGTAATCACAAGGCCTTTCTTAGATGCCGCAATTCTTGACTCATTGATTACAGATAGCAAAATTTCATCTAAATCATCAACTTCCCCGAACTCAAACTGAAGCTTACCTTTTTCAATGCGGGATAAATTTAAAAGATCATTCACTAGGGCGATCAATCTTTCATTAGATGCATAAACTCGACCCAAAACTTCAGTTTTTTCTGAATCAAGACTGCCATAAGTTCCATCAAGAATCATCGAAACATACCCCTTAATGGCTGATAATGGGGTTCTTAATTGGTGAGACGCAATTGAGATAAATTCTGACTTAACCTTATCAAGCTTTTTTAATTTTTTATTAGCACCTTTCAGTTTATTTGCCATATTTTCAATTTCTTGACGCGCTTTCACTTCTTGAATAACAGATTTAACTAAAAATACACCGAATATCACCGCCGCAAAAAAAAGTCCAAGATTGAGTATTAGCTGCTCTTTCGTTTTAAAAGTAAGAACATTAACCAGGAGAACTAGCCACAAAAGGGCAGTAAAAACCTCTGCCGTCATAACCTTAATCTCCATCAAATGATGTCTCAAAATAGAATAAACACTAAAAACTAAAAAGAATAAAATCGTCAAAGAAGATATATTAGTAGCCGCTTCAGCGTTTAGAATAGGAGAAGTGATAGTTCCAATGATAGCAAGAGTGACAGAGCAAAGACTGCCAATTAATATATATTTAAGTTGAATTTTGGTAATGCCCCTAGATTTATAATAACGCCTCAAAACCCTTATAAATCCCCATAAAATATAAATAAAGAAATAAATATAAGCTGCCAAATACAAAGAGCCGTGTAAAATTTCCCTGCTTCCATTCTCTGATATTTTTACTGAAACAACATTTAGTTTAGTTGGCGATAACATCAAGAATGTCAATGGAGGGATGACTATGAGAAGCTGTTTAAATTTACTAAGTTTTCTTCTTGTTGGAAATACATAAGTAAAATATACCCAAATAGCAGGGATTATTCCTAGCCAAGCAATTGATATTTGCGACCAAAAATATATGCCTGTGAGATCCAAAGATAAATCAATGAATAAAGAAGATGTCAACCAAAAACCTATAAAGAAAACAAGAGCAGCAAAAGTCTGATTGATTGATGAAGACCTATTGCTTGCTAAGACTAAAAGTCCTAAAGCAAAAACTGCGATCAACATTATTATAGCGATGATAAATGATGCACCCATGTTTTAAAACTAAAAAATAACTTCTTTCTATATTTGTTATTTAACTTACTCTAACGGTATTTTAATATAAAAAGTTGATCCCAAATTAACCCCATGACTTTCCCCCCAGATTTGACCGTTATGAGCCTTAATAATTTGATCAGCGATATACATTCCAATTCCTGTGCCGTTAGGATAAATTTCAAGTCCCGTCTTTCCTCTCTGAAATTTTTCATAAATAGAAGCAACGTCTTCTTTTCTCATTCCAATTCCCGTATCTTTTACAGTAATAATAATGTGCTCTTCGTCTAAAATTGTTTTTATTGCCACACTTCCTTCTCGAGTATATTTTATTGCATTATCAATAACATTAACAAAAACTTGACGAAGCTTGTTCTCGTCCATTTTTATAATAGGAAGATTTACTTTCTCATAACTAAGCTTAAGGTTTGCCCTTGTGGCAATTATTTGGAACTCACTAACGACTGAATCCAAAAGATCAGCCAATTGACCCTCTTGAAAACGAAACTCCATCTTTCCTCTTTCTATTCGAGAAAGGTTTAATAGATCATTTACTAACTTAATAAGACGTTCATTAGAAAGATAAATTTTATTGAGAGCTTCTCTCTTAGACGGGTCTTTTGTGTCATCTAAAAGCATGGCCGCGTAGCCTTTAACAGCTGACAATGGCGTTCTAAGTTGATGTGATGCTATTGATATAAATTCTGACTTCGCTTCGTCAAGTTTTTTTAAATCTTTATTCGCATCTCTTAAGTTATCGGCTAGTTTTTGGATCTCGTCTTTTTGTCTCATTTCATTTATAACCGAACGAATAAGGGTTGCACTAAAAATGAGACCTAAAATAAAAACTGCAAAATTAATTATTAAATGGCTAACTGTTGTAAAAGAAAATATATTTAAAAATAATATTGATATCAAAAACACAGAAAGAACTTGAGCAATAATTAATTTAGTATTAAGTAATTGATAACGAACAATCGCATAAGCTATTCCAATAATAAAGAAAATCGTACTAACTTGAGCAATCCAATTATAGCTAAAAATAAATCCCCATGGCAAGATAAGGTTTCCTATCAACCCCACAGTAACAGGAGTAAATGTTGCTAAAATGACCCACCTCATTTGCTTTGACCCTAATACATCTGCTTGATAAAGTCTTTTTAAAAAATTAAAAAAAGTCCAACTGAAATAAACAAAATAAAAAACAAAATAGATAGGATAACCCCATCCAAAATAAATAGCTTTTTCTATACCAGGACGCATAACAACGTCTTGAATTATAAAATTAGGAATAAATGATGACGCACCAACTAAAGCTGGAAAGAAATATATCCAAAAAACGTGGCTTTTAGGTGTTATTTTTTTAGCTTTAAAAACAAAAGAAAAATACAAGAGACTTGGTGCTATAAAAACTGGAAAGAAATATAAAATTCGGCACCACCAAAGTGCCGAAAAAGAATCAGGTACCCACCTAAACGCAATCATTGCAATCGTCCAAAAAAATATGCTTAAAGTAATAAGACTAAAAGCAATATTAACAGGATCTTTTTTTCTTTGAATATAAATATAAAAACCTAAGCCCAGGTTAAATGTTGCAGAAATTGTTAAAAGTATATTTATTAAATCCATATTACCTCCAGATAGTTATTAAAAAACAAAAACTCCCTCTTTCCTACATTTTAACTTTTTTCATCAAAAAAAAACAGGGGATTACTTCTCCCCTGTTAACCTGCCTACTAAGGACTGACTTTCAGTCTTTTTCTATTCCCAACTTTAATCGTCTTGCGTGTTGAATTTCGGCATCACTTACAAAACCAACCTTGTCTCTAAATGGTGCTCTGGTAATTTTCAGTTCTTTCGCATTACCACTTATCATGAGAGTTGAAAGATATTTTTTCAGAAAGCTTATTTCTCCGGTAGATTCACTCTGTCTAATGAACTCATCCTGTTTGATATATTCATCAATTTCTTGAGAGACAATACATCCCTCCGCTAAACAAGTAACACTTTCCGTTGGACCCAACTGATCCATAGGAAAACTATATCCAAGCTTAGGGACGCTTGCCATCACTCTTAAAATAATGTTTCTGGATCTAGGAATTGATTGGTCAACGTTACTAGGATGGGTATCGTCGATCACAATTGTTCCAGGATCTAACAATTCTTCGTCAATAATGGAACTGGAAGCCGCTGTTGCAACAATGACGATGTCGGCACCATGGAGATCCTTCATCTTCGTACTTAATGATGGTTGACCAAAGCCCTGTCTTATTGTCTCCAGTTTTTTCTGATCAGCTTCGATGACAATTACGTTTTTGCTCTTACCACTATAAACAAGCCAAGAAAGAATAGATCTTCCCATCTGACCCGCACCACCGATCAGAGCAATCTTATAGTTCCGTGGGTTTTCGCCACAGATACTACCAATTTGCTCTATCATTTCAGTGATAATGTTGGGCGTTAAATTAATACCACAGATCAAAGGACTTTCAATCTTGTTTTTGATAAGATACCTACTCATCCTTCCTGTTAGAGCACCAAGAATAATTGGAATAGGTCCAATTCTCTTTTCGAGATAATCAAGAATCACAAAGACATCATTCCATCTAGCGTCCCTAACCACTTTTTGATGCTTATGTTTTTCTCTGTCTTCTATATTAGGAAACCAATATTCTGGCAGAAGAGGCAAGGTCAAGACAAGAATATTCTTATCCATGTAAGTCGCTCTGTCTAAGACAAGTGGCCAAAGATTCTCGAGAAACCCTACTCTTTTGTCCTCTTCAAGGGTTCTTAAAAAAGGACAACGAGCATATACATCGTCCATATTTCGAGGATGAACAAGCATGACAGCGTCAGGCCTGAATCCAAGATGTTTAATAAATAATTCTATTGAGACATCTATGGGTCCTTCGTTAGCCAAAAGAAAAAGATCGTAATCTTTAACCGTAGATGAGATATCGGCACTATCTTTTGAAGTACCATTTAAATCTTCTAATATTTCCAGCATTTCTTCTCTCTTCATTTCCCCCTCCTCTTAATCTTCCGTCAAGGTTCTCGGGTAATCCTGAGGTCCTTATCTTTCTTTCAAGTAGCCTTGAACTAGAAAGATTAAGATCTAGCATCTCTGAAGCTAGAAACATTTACTCCTTTTCAATTGCACACAAATGAGCCCAACTTAGCATGTAGTTGTTAAATAACTATCCTACTCATACCACACTTTGATATTTTTTACAATGTCTATTATTAACATACGGGCGCGTGCAATATATGAGAGGGTGTTACTAATCAACACTCGAATCCAGGGTACTTCCGTTTCACGAATAAGCCATTCTTTCAATCTTTCGTCAATATTCTCGCCGACAAAAAACTTTTTTCACGCTTGGCTTGTTTATCATTAAGATACTTGATTTTTCTTAAAGAATATGATAAAAAAGTAAATAAGGAAATTGATCTAAAAACCTAACAAAAGGAGGTTAATGTGAAAAAGAAAGCGCTTGCTTTTATCAATCACAATAATCGAATCAGTCGATTCATTAAACGTTATTGGGAGAAGCTTGGCAAGATAGCCAGCAATCACAATATCAGCCCCAAGGTATTCATAACCCTTGTTGTAGTTAGTTTTGTTCTTAGATGGGGTATCGTTGGTGTTGGAATTTCAACCGTTGCCACTCTCGACAAAAACACGATTTTGGTCTTTGTCATCCTTAATCGCATGGTTGGATTTATAGTCCCCCTTTATCTTTTCATTCGAGGTCGTGGACTTAAGTGGTATGTCTATGTTTCATACATCGCGCTCATATTCATAAGTATTTTCGGAACTGAATATGGCGTGAAGTTCCTTGCTTATATCATTAGTCAGTTTCGCTAACCCAGCACTATTTTTTTAAAAAGGAATATGGTGTTGGGTTTTTTTTGTATGTTATACCTATTTTCTAGATTCTAGTATTCAAATACGGTATACTATTCTCATGACTGAAGAAGAAAAATACCTAAACGCCTTCAATCAATTTGAATTGATTGGACCTAAAACACTCAATAAAATAAAGAAGTATTTTAGTTCATATAAAAAAGCATGGAACTCACCTACTGACTCATTTAGAAGAGCAGGATTAAAAGGAAAAGTTTTTGAAAGTTTAGAAAAAAGACACGAGATTAACCCTGACAAAGAGATAGAAAAGCTTGAAAAATATAAAATCAAAATTCTAACTAGAGAAGACGAAAACTACCCTAAGCTTTTAGCTGAAATTTATGATCCTCCAGAAATTTTATATTATCTTGGATCACCTGAAGCCTTTTCAGAATTTTCTTTGGCAATTGTAGGAACTCGTCGATATACTCCTTACGGTAAAGAAGTCGTTGATTATTTTGCTTCAGAACTTGCTCAAATGCAATTAACTATTGTTTCTGGTTTGGCACTAGGGATAGATGCCTTAGCTCATCGAGCGACAGTCGAAGCTTCAGGTAAAACGATTGGAGTTCTTGGATGTGGGTTAGATCAAATTTATCCCGTTTCAAACAAAAAATTAGGACAAGATATATTAAAATCAGGAGGCGCTATCATCTCCGAATACCCTCTTGGCTCTCCCCCGCTCAAGCACCATTTTCCTATTAGAAATCGAATTATTAGTGGGCTCTCATTGGGAGTTCTTGTAATTGAAGCTGATCAGAAAAGCGGTACGCTTTTGACAGCCAATCATGCAATTGAACAAAATAGAGAAGTTTTTGCAATTCCAGGAAATGTTTTTTCAGCTAGATCTAAAGGACCACATTTTCTTATTAAGTCTGGAGCTAAATTAGTTAGTGAACCAAAAGATATTATCACAGAACTTGAAATAAAAGACATAAAAGAGTATAAAGAAACAAAAAAAGTTGTCGGTGACAATCCAGAAGAAGAAAAAATTATTAAATTGATTGCTGAAACACCAATGGAAGGAGATAAGATTATTAAAAAAATGAATCTTCCAGCATCTCAGATCAACTCACTATTGACAATCATGGAAATGAAAGGCAAAATTAAAAACCTTGGCGGTGGCCTGTATACTTTAAAGAGATAGGTGATCTAATTTTTTCTTTTTCCGCCTTTGATGTTTGATATTATATTTCTAACATTATTCATAATTCTAAATTCTATATTCCAATATTATGAACTTAGTTATCGTTGAGTCCCCAACAAAAGCAAAAACAATATCTCGTTTTTTGGGCAAAGAATATAAAGTTTTGTCCTCTTTCGGTCACATTAGAGATTTGCCCAAGTCCAAACTAGGAATTGACGAAGAAAAGGATTTCGATCCTGAATACATTATTCCAACAAAAGCAAAAAAAGTTGTCTCTGAACTCAAAAAAGCTGCGAAGGATGCTAATACTATTATTCTAGCAACTGATGAAGATAGAGAAGGAGAAGCTATTGCGTGGCATATTTTCTATGCACTTGGATTAGATAAAAATAAAAAAGTTGTCAAGCGTATCGTTTTTCATGAAATTACCAAAACAGCTATACTAGAAGCGCTTAAAAACTCTCGAGATATTAATTTAAAAATGGTTGATGCTCAACAAGCCAGACGTGTCTTAGATCGGCTTGTTGGCTACAAGCTCTCTCCTTTTCTATGGAAAAAAATAGCTCGAGGATTGTCTGCGGGTAGAGTTCAATCTGTTGCGGTTAAACTTATTTGCGAGAAAGAAGAAGAGATAAACAAATTCAAAAATGATGAATATTGGAACATTACAGCTAGTCTTAGTGGGTCAAAAAAGAAAGAAGATTCTTTTATCGCAAGCCTAATAAAACTAGAAAACAAAAGACTGGGCAAGTTAGATATTAAAAACGAAAAGTCAGCAACTGAAATAAAAAAAGACCTTGAAGCTGCGAAATATCGAATCAAAAAGATAGACACCAAAAAGGTAGTTAAGAATCCTCTTCCTCCATACATGACAAGTTCCCTCCAACAAGATGCCGCTATTCGCCTAAGGTTCTCATCCAAAAAAACAATGTTTGTTGCTCAAAAACTTTACGAGGGTATCAAGCTTGGCAAAGGAGATGCAGTCGGTCTCATTACTTATATGAGAACAGACTCAAGTAACCTTGCTTCGTCTTTCTTAGATGAAACTGAAAAATATATAAAATCTACCATAGGAGATAAATATTCTAATGGTCCAAGAAGATTTAAGAAAAAAGCAAAAGGAGCTCAAGAAGCCCATGAAGCAGTTAGACCAACAAGTACTCTTAGGACTCCCGAAGAGATGTCCTCTCACCTTTCTCCAGAACAATCTAGACTTTATGAATTGATTTGGAGAAGAGCAGTCGCCTCTCAAATGACGTCTGCAGAATTTGAGAATACAAAAATAACAATAGATGCCAAGAGCGAAAAAGAATATACTCTTCAGACAAAAGGTGAAATTCAAAAATTTGATGGCTACTTAAAAGTTTATCAAGTTAAATCAAAAGAAATATTATTACCTATCTTACAAGAAGGAGGTACCCTTGATTTAGAAAAAATTACTGCTGAACAAAAATTTACTCAACCTCCAAAAAGATATTCTGAGGCAATGCTTATTAAGACTTTAGAAAAATACGGTATTGGACGACCATCAACCTACGCTCCAACGATTTCGACTATTCAATTACGTGGTTATACAAAGAAAAACGATGACAGAAGGTTTGAGCCAACAGAAGTAGGTTCTATAGTTAACGATATGCTAGTTAAACATTTTGACAATATTGTTGACTATGACTTTACCGCCAAAATGGAACAAAATCTTGATGATATTGCTAGTGGAGAGAAAGAGTGGAAGCCAATTATAAAAGAATTCTATGGTCCATTTTCAAAAACTCTAGAAAAATCATATAAAGAAGTAGAAAATAAAGAAGATAAAAAACTTACTGATAAAATATGCCCTAAATGTGGCAAAGCCTTAGCTGAAAAGTTTTCTCGTTTTGGAAAATTTTATGCTTGTTCTGGGTATCCAGAATGCAAATACACCGAAACTCCTGACGGAGAAAGCAATGAGCCTAAATATATTGATAAAAAATGTCCTGACTGTAAAGGAAGAATGGTTGTTAAAAAAGGACGGTTCGGCGAATTTTATGGTTGCGAAAACTATCCTAAATGCAAATATATAGAAAGTGGTAAAGATCAGAAAACTGGCGTTAGTTGCGACAAATGTAGCGAAGGAGAAATCGTTCAGAAACGAACCAAAAGAGGTCGCATCTTTTATGCCTGTGATCAATATCCTAAGTGCAAAAATGCTCTCTGGAATAAGCCAACTGGCGAGAAATGTCCTGATTGCGGAGCACTCATGGTAATAGATGCGAAAGAAAAAGTTTTCTGTTCAAACAAAAAACTCTGCACCAAGAAAGAAGAGTAGAAAAATACATCACACTGAATTTAAACAAAATATGTGGAAGGCTCAGCCTTTCACATATTTTTTACATTTCCACATATCTAAATATTTATATGTCTAATACTTTCACTCATTGACTTTCATTACACAATGTGATAGACTGAAAACAATTAAGGAGGTACTTATGCTAAATTATCTTGCTGGGGAAATTATCGGTTTTCTTCTTTGCATTTGGGGTGTTGTTGACTTAATATCAGATAAACACAACACTATAGGAATTTGGAAGATGATTTTTGGTTTTTCTATTATGATGATATTGTTCTTGTGCAAATTCTCTTCCATTCCTACTACAGTATGAATCGGATTAAACAGACACGAGCTCATGGTCATTCATCTCGACGAAGAAGATAGTAAAATGCCTCAAGGATAATCAGTAAATTCGCCAACTCAAGCCTCGACAAAGAGTCAGGGCTTTTTTTTAATTTAATATCTGCTCTTCTTTCCCCCAAACATGCCATTCCTGAAGAACCCTCCAACATCCTTCGGAGAAACCTTGACGGAAGATTTGAGGGAATGGCATGTTTAAAAAAATCACAGTTTTTTTTTCTGATTAATATGTTAAAATATTAGTAAGAAAATATATCTGTATTTTTTAATATTATTTTATGAAAAAGATTAAACATAATGGAGCGACATGGCTTCAACTTCTCTGCCCAAAAGGAGATGATTTAGACTTATTAAAAAAAGCTCATGGCTTTCATTCAATTACCCTAGGAGAACTTAGAAAACCATCCTTAAGAGCTAAAGTCGAAAGATACAAAGATTATATCTATATGGTTCTTCATTTTCCTATTTATAATGAGAAAGAACGCACAGTTGAACCAGGTGAAATCGATTTTCTTCTTACAAAAGATACCTTAACACTAGCAACTATTCGTTATAATAAAATGCCAGCGATTAAGGAATTTGAAGAAAAAACTAAAACTGACAAAAAACTTCAAGAAAAATACTTTAAAGATCCTGTTCGACTTCTCTATTATATTTTGAGTGCTAATTTTGAATTTTCAATGCGTCAGCTCGAACATGTCAGAGAAAACATTGATAAGGCTGAAAAAGCTATTTATGGTGGACACGAAAAAAAGATGTTAGAAGAAATTGCTTTTCTTATGCGTGATGTTGCCAACTTTAATCGCATCATTAAATTTCACCATGATGTTCTTGAATCTCTCAAAAAAGAAGCCACTAAACTTTTTGGTGTAAAATATAGACCATATTTCGCTAATTTAGAAGGTCAAGCAGAACAAGTGAGACATGTTCTAGATACTCACATGGAAATGGTAAGAATTCTTCACGATACTAACGAAACACTTCTATCGGCTAAAACAAATGAAGCAATTAAGTTATTGTCAGTTATTGCTGTCTTTACATTTCCGCTAACACTTTTAGCTACTATCCTTGGATTAGACACAAGAATCAAATTTATTGTAGGAACACAACACGATCTTTGGATTATTATTGGTTCATTTATAGTAATAGCATTGACGATGTATGCTATCTTTAAACGCAAAGACTGGATTTAACTGCCAATCATTATGTTTCTCTATAATACTCTAACTAAAAAGAAAGAAGAATTTGTCTCTCAGAATGACAATAAGGTTCTGATGTATTCTTGTGGTCCGACAGTCTACGATTATGCTCATATTGGAAACTTAAGAACCTACTTATCAGTTGATTTCCTTAGAAGAACACTGGAATACATTGGTTATAAAGTAATTCAAATTAAGAATATCACAGACGTTGGTCACCTTACTCAAGACGATATTGACGGGGGAGAGGACAAGGTCTCTTTAAGAGCGCAATCTGAAGGTCTCTCTCCTAAAGAAATTGCCAGACACTATGAAGAAATTTTTAAAGAAGATGAAGAAAAATTAAATATTGAATCAGCTAAGACTTATCCTAGGGCGACAGAGTATATTGAAAAAATGGTCGAGGCGATAAAATTATTAATCGAAAAAGATTTTGCTTATGAAAAAGATGGAGCCGTTTTCTTTGATATTACAAAAGCAAAAGAATACGGAAAGCTTTCAGGAAATACTCTAGAAAAACTAGAGGCTGGTAGCCGCATTACTCCTGACTCCAGAAAAAGAAATCCTTTTGATTTTTATCTATGGAGACCTGCCGAAAAAAATCATCTCATGAAATGGTCATCGCCATGGGGAGAGGGTTATCCAGGTTGGCACATTGAATGCTCTGTTATGAGCAAAGATTGTCTACAAAGTGACATTATTGATATTCACACTGGTGGAGAAGACAATATTTTCCCTCATCACGAAAATGAAATTGCCCAATCTAGGGCTTTAAATAATGTAAAAGATCCAGTTAAATTTTGGTTTCACCCAAGACACCTGATTGTCGAAGGTGAAAAAATGTCCAAATCAAAAAATAATTTTTATACTCTAAAAGATCTAAAGAAGATGGGTTACGAGCCTCTTGTTTTTCGTCTTCTAGTATTCTCAGCTCACTATCGCTCCCCTGTTGATTTTTCATTTACTGCCCTCGATCAAGCAAAAAAGAACTTAGAAACAATAAGAGAATTTTTAAGAAGATTGAGCATCATTAAAAATAATTCCGGCGCCTCCGTTTCTCTTGATTCACATAAGAACGAATTCGTGACTGCTTTGACTGACGACCTAGACACGCCCAGAGCACTTGCTAGTATTTTTAATCTCATGACAGAGGTAAATAAGTTAATTGATGAAGATAAATTAGACTCAAAGGATGCAGAAAGAATCACCACACTAATCCTTGCATTTGATAATGTTTTAGGACTTAATCTTTTGTTTAACGAAGAAATCCCTGTTGAGATAATTGAATTAGGTGAAGAGCGTGCTCAGCTTAGGAAAGAAAAAAAATTCGATGAAGCTGACAAAAAGAAAAAAGAGCTAGATAAAAAAGGCTATGGAATAAAAGACTTAGAAAATACTTTCATTATATCTAAGAAATAATTACACATTAAAAAAACGACTTAATTTAGTAAGTCGTTTTTTTTAATTGTTTCATCCTCCAAGGTTCTTGAAGAGGTTCTTATGTTAATTTTCCGTCAAGCTTTGCTTAAATTCCAAATGAAATGAGGAATCGCAAGCTTTGCTTATCCTTGCTCTTCCATTCCAAGTTTCAATAACTCTTCTTCGATAATTTCTTCGAAAGCAGAAAATGGTTGAGCACCAATTAATGATTTTTCATTAATAAAGAATGCTGGTGTTCCAAAGTTATCTAGAGCTGACTCTTGAATGACTTTATTGATTTCTTCAAAACTTTCTTGCACATCAGTTTCAAATTTTCCACCATCAAGACACTCTTCGAATTCTTCAATATCAAGATCCATTTCTTCTGCGTATTTTTTCAAATCATCGATCTCTAGCGCTCCACTATTTTCGTGAAGAGTCATATGATATGAATAGTAATCTGTGCTCTCTTGATCGTAAACGCAAGATGCTGCCTCCGCTGCTTTTTGTGCAAATGGATGATAAGGTAAGGGAAAATCTCTAAAAACATATTTTACAATTCCCTCGTCAATATATTTTTCTTTAATTTCTGGTAGAGTATTAATCGCAAATTTATTACAGAAAGGACATTCATAATCACTCACTTCTATAATAGTTATTGGAGCATCTTCTTCTCCAATAAATGTATGATCAGTCGTCTCTATGCTTATTGGCTCAGGAATAACAATATCTTCCTCAGTTGGGGGTTGTGGCAGACTTTCTATTATATTAGCCTCTATATCATTTGTTTTTTGGGCTCCTCCATATAAAACAGCAACTCCAATAATTATTCCGGCGACAATAATTGATCCCGCAATAATAAAAATATTTTTTTGATTATCCATGTTTATTTGATATTACAAATGTAAATTTAGCTTAACAAAATTTATTACAGCTGTCAAAAGCTCTCAAAAGGTTGACAAATTATCGCATAAGAGTATAATAAGAATAAGTAGGGTCGTAGCACTAGAACGTTGTGCTCGACACCTTCTTACGCCCCTGACAAGAGGCGCGTTGTAACGAGAGGAAACCCCAGACGGTTTCCTCTCTTTTTTTGTTACGGTTTACATATCCCCAATTCAACTCTTCCGTTAAGAATCTTTAGATTCTTAATTCTTCTGTCAAGGTTCTCTCCCATATTACGTCGGAGAAGTTCTTGTTCACCCCTCAAGGTCCTCAAGTAATCCTGAGGTTCTTAATATTGTCTCAAGGTTCTCAGGTAATCCTGAGGTTCTTAAATGAGAGGACATTACTCGTCAATGCCCGAACCCAAGGTTCTTTGAATTTTCCGTCAAGAGATTGGCGAAGCCATGATCTTCTAATCCAAAGGTTCTTAACATTGTTACACGGTCCTCAAGTGATCCTGAGGTTCTTAAATGAGAGGACATTACTCGTCAATGCCCGAACCCAAGGTTCTTTGGTAATCCAAAGGTTCTTAACATTGTCTCAAGGTTCTCAGGTAATCCTGAGGTTCTTAAATGAGAGGACATTACTCGTCAATGCCCGAACCCAAGGTTCTTTGGTAATCCAAAGGTTCTTATGGTTTGTAATATTTTTTCTCGCCTATTTCTTTCGGAAAGTGGGTTTGCTTCACTTTCGCATCTTTAAATTTATGCGCATATTTATAATCTTTACCATAACCTAAGTCTTTCATCAGATTGGTAACAGCATTCCTAAGATGCATCGGAACTCCATAAGCACCTTTTTTAGCATCTTGTCTTGCTTCAAGAAACGCGCTATATGAAGCATTAGATTTCTTAGCTGTTGCCAAATAAGTTGCGCCATGAGCTAAATTTATTTGAGCCTCTGGCATTCCAACATATTCAACTGCCTGCGCAACTGCATTAGCAATCAAAAGCCCTCTAAAATCTGCACTCGAAACATCTTCTGATGCAAAAATTATCATTCGCCTTGCAATAAACCTAGGATCTTCCCCTGCTTCAACCATTCTTGCCAACCAGTAGAGTGCTCCATCAGGATCTGAATCTCTCATTGATTTTATAAAAGCTGAAATAACAGTATAATGCTCTTCTCCTTTTTTATCATAACGCAAAGCATGTTTTTCTAAGATTTCTGACAACTCCTTGTCTTTAATTTCTTGTTCTCCTTTATTAAGAAAGTAATTCGCTGCAAAATCAAGACCATTCAACCCAACTCTTGCGTCCCCATCTGCATAAACAGAAAGTCTTTCAAGAGCTTTTTTTTCAATTTTTAGATCAGAAGCTCCAAATCCTCTTTTTTCATCTTTTAGTGCCGCTTTTATAATTTTACTCATTGCTTTCTTGTCTAGCGACTTGAGAACATAAACTGCAGATCTAGATAGTAGTGGTGAAATTACTTCAAAAGATGGATTCTCGGTAGTTGCCCCGATTAAAACAATTGTTCCATCCTCAACATGAGGCAAAAGCGCGTCTTGTTGGGCTTTGTTAAATCTGTGAATTTCGTCTATAAAAAGAATGGTCTTGCGACCACTAAATTTAAGCCTATCTCTTGCATCCGCAATAGCAGCTCTGATATCTTTTACTCCTGATGTAACTGCTGAAAATCTTGCGAAATATGCCTCTGTTTTACTAGCAACAATTCTCGCCAATGTTGTTTTTCCTGAACCAGGAGGACCCCAAAAAATTAAAGACGCAAGTCTATCAGCTTCTATCGCCTGTCTTAAGGGACTTTCTTTAGCAACCAAATCTTCTTGCCCAAAAAATTCTTTAAAATCTCTAGGACGCATTCTATTCGCTAAAGGAGCGTTTTTCTTTAGACGCTGTTGTAATTGTTCATCAAAAAGATCAGTCATTGGTTAGTGTGTGATGTTCGGTATTAACATTTAGTTCCCTGATTACTTGTTATATATTGCTTATTGCTAGTCAATTGTCCCATTTATTAAACCTTCCGTCAAGGTTCTCCGACGTACGTCAGAGTTCTTCTTTTATAAATCATCGATTCAAATATTGATATATTTTGTAAATAAAAGTTGTATCTGTATCAATCTAGATGTAAAATATTAAATCATCCCTTATCTCCTTCTCTATGTTTCAAATTCTAAACCCAAACTTCTCCGTCAAGGTTCTAGAAAAGATTCTTCAGTCATAATTCTTCTTCATATTCTTTCGTCATTGCGAGGAGCAATAGCGAGGAAGCAATCTATTTTTTTCTTTTAATGTTATGTTATATTGTCCTTTCTGTTGCTCCCCTCTTAAGGGTAGTGGCAATCATCAAAAAACTTGCACCAAATGCGCTTTTACAGATTATAATAACCCTCGTCCGACTGCATCTATAATCATTCAACGAAACAACAAAATCTTAATGGCAAAACGTGCTTGGCATCCCTTTAGAGGTTACTGGGACTTAGTTGGCGGTTTTGTTGACTATTATGAGACTCCCGAGGAGGCAGTTGTCAGAGAAGTTAAGGAAGAAACGGGGCTTATTATAAAAAATCCAAAATTAGTAAGAGTTGCGAAAGGTAAATATACTAACTACGATACTAAGCAAAGACTGAGCATTATTGATCACCAATTTATTGTAAAAAGTTTTAAAGGAGATCCTGTTGCAAGTGACGATGTTGCTCTTATAAAATGGTTCTCAAAAAAAGATATACCGCTGATAGATAAGATTGCTTTTGAGAACATAAGGAGCCTGATAAAACTTTACAAGACTGGCTCCTTGACGAGAGAATAAGGAGCCTGATAAAACTTTACAAGACTGGCTCCTTGACGGAAGATTCAAAAGTTTAATTAAGCTATATAAAGCAAACAGAATTTCATAGTCAATTAAAAACTTAATCAATTATTAAAAAAAGACCACTTTGCTTAGTGGTCTTTTATGTTGCTGTTGAGAATTAATGGTTCTTATTACTTTTTATGTACTCATAAAAACTCAAGGTTCTTGAGCGTAGCGAGAGGTTCTTAAATGAGAGAGTATTAATTTATTAATATTCGAACTCAAGGTTCTTGAGCGTAGCGAGAGGTTCTTAAATGAGAGAGTATTAATTTATTAATATTCGAACTCAAGGTTCTTGAGCGTAGCGAGAGGTTCTTATTACTTTTTATGTACTCATAAAAACCAAGGTTCCCCGGTCTTACCGGGGGTTCTTATGTGTATTTATCGGCTACAGTAGAGGCACCCACTGCTTTTGGTTTTGATCTGACTATAAAACCGCAGCTTTCTAGCCACCCAACAATCTGCTTTACAACCCCTCTTGTATCTCCATTCATACCAACGTCAACATGTATCTCAAAACGATATTTTGTCATATCAAGATTCAAGATAGCAGACGTAAGAATCTCCGATAGTTCTTGACTAACAACTAAGGACAAGTTAGCTTCTTGATACATTCTCTCTTCAAGAGACATAATCGATTTCACATAAAAACGATTATAGAAATATCTTGCACCCTTGCCAACTCGATGAATGAAAATTGCCGTTACAAAGACAATTTTATCCGCATAAATCTTTGAATCAGTTCCAACGCCAACTACATATGACTCTCCTGGTTCGTCAGCCATAAAACTAACTAGATAACAAACCAAAGCATCAAGCGAGACATACTCGTCTCGACTTGGACTTCTGAATCGACTTAAGTCAACTTGTATGGGTTTATTTTTCATATCTCCACCTCTTAGCCTTTCTTTTCAGGTAACCCTGGATTAGAAAGGCTTAGATCTAGCTTCTATGAAGCTAGAAACACTTACTTCTTTTCAGGTAACCCTGGACTAGAAAGGCTTAGATCTAGCTTCTCTGAAGCTAGAAACACTTACTTCTTTTCAGGTAACCCTGGATTAGAAAGGCTTAGATCTAGCTTCTATGAAGCTAGAAACACTTACTTCTTTTCAGGTAACCCTGGATTAGAAAGGCTTAGATCCAGATTCTTGCTTGTGCAAGTATCTGGAAACATTTATTTCTTTTCAAACTACCTAAAGATTTTATCTACTCCCACGTGAATTAATGACCCCGTGAGAATAAACAACCAGTAAGTAGATACTCTCGGATGTGATTTCTCCTTCTCTATGAACAGAAAAGGCACAACCATGAATAAGCCTATGACTAAAATAGCTAAACTATGAAAATCTATCCCAGTAATTCCTAATACTTTTGGAATATCGGGCCCAATCCATGCCCAGAAAATGATGGACAGATAAATCAATAATTCTCTCCATCCAGAGTCAAGCTTGCATGCTCTCTGCCAAGCAAAGGCAAGAAATATGGCAAATATGCCAGCAGACAATACTTCTAAAGGTTCAGCTATTGATAATCTTAGAAACAAAGACATATGGGCCTCCTTTTTTTTAGTCTATCACAATCACTGTAGAAATCTACTTAAACGCGCCAAGTGTTAGAACAGATGGCTTGTTCTGCCGTCAAGGTTCCTTAAATTTTCCGTCAAGAGATTAGTGAAGCCATGCTCTTCTAACCCAAAGATTCTTCTTTCCGTTCTCTTTTAGACTATATTCGCATTAACCACCTTCTCCCATGCCTTTTTATTGTTCCTGTAAATATATTCAAATAATTTACCTCTCATTGGACTTTTTATCAGTCCGTAACTTTTAGCAAAGTTTCTAATCTTTTTTATGGCCATATTCATTTCTTTTTCAGTTTCAACAAGAAGCTCTATCTCTACGCTAGTAAATCCATAGTCTGCTTTATCAAAATCAATGGCAAAATCTCCATTCTTATACTTCTTTCGAATAACTTTATATGAGAACCTAAGAGAATATCCTGCTTTTTCTAAATCATTTTTCAAATCACCATCTCCCTTTATATTTAAATAATCCCTAATCTCACTATCATTCTCTATCTCAATATGTTGCTCAATCTCACGAATGCTTTTAGTCTTTTTACTTTGCGATATTTTTAACTCAAATGACCCGTTCCTAGTTCTCAAATATGTTTCCTTAACTAAAAGATCGTAATTTTCTGTATCATAATAAACATCATCATTCACAACTTCTTTAAAAAAAGTCGAATCGGCGATAAGATGATCAATCCCCTCTTTGTTTTCTTTATTGTAAACAAACTTTTTTTCAACCTCGTACATTGTTTTAACATATTTAACTAGTCTGTGCCTTTTTATTGTTAATTCATTATAACAAATTTAATAAACTTTCCCAACCTTACTGAATGTCCCTAGCCTATATATAGATATGAACCATCCAATTCCCACTTTTTTTAATAAAAAAAAAGGCGCGAATTTCTATTTGTATATAGAGTCTAGAAAATTCGCGTCACACAATCTTCAGATTGTGTATGTAATATTTATTATTAGATCATCATTTAAAAAGTTTTCCTGCGCCACAATAAACTTCTTCAACATTAAGAATTATTCCTGACTTTGGATGTGTTGTTGAACTAGAGCTTTTGTCCTTAACCCATTCAACGGTATCTTGAAAAATCTGGTCATCCTTATGAACCTCAGCAGTTCCTTTGATTTGATATGATTTTTTGTTTTCCCTATCTAATACAACAAAAGAAATTTTAGGATTTTCAAGTAAATTTTTTTCGGTTTTAGAAAATTTATTATTTGCAATTAAAATCTGTTTATTATTATAGACTTTAAGAAATTTTAAATAAATAATATTTGGAGTACCTTCTTTTGTTGAGGTCGATAGAATATGTAATTCTTGCTTGTTAATTATTTTTTGAATGTATTTTGGAATTTCCATAATAAAATAATAAATTAGTATAATTATATAAAACCTTTATCCCTACTTAAGTCCTTTTCTCGACTACATATAACTCGTTATTATGCAAAGTGTTATTGTTCAATTTAATGTCTTTCGTATATTGTCTGAACTGATATTGCTTCTTGTCTTACCATTAATGTTTTCACAATTTCTTCATAGCTTAACTATTTTTATAGCCTTACCGTTAATTAATGCATCGGCTATCTTTTTATTAGCAGAATACAATATTCTTTGATAAGTCCCCTTAGAAGTTTTCATTTCCTCTGCAGACTTTTCCTGGTCAAACCCCTTAACGTGGCGTAGTCTGTATGACTCCATCTCTTCTACTGTAATTTCAACAATATCAAGATCTCTCATTGGAATGCCTTGTGGCTTAAAATATGTTATGTTTGGATCAAATCGTATTCTGCGACAAAGTTTTGGTCTTGGCATATATTTAAAATTAAAATTATCTCCTTAGTTTATTAAAACACAATTCTTGAGAAAATACACATATTATGATGAGCTGTCAAACAAAAAAAGGCCATCAGAATCTTCTTTTACAAAAGAGCCTACCTGACAACCTCTTTTGAGTCATACCAAAAGAAAGCTTGGCAGCTTTCTTTTATCTGTCGTACCAAAAGAAAGCTTGGCAGCTTTCTTTTATCTGTCGTACCAAAAGAAAGCTTGGCAGCTTTCTTTTATCTGTCGTACCAAAAGAAAGCTTGGCAGCTTTCTTTTACTTTTATGAGTCATACCAAAAAAAAGTTTAACAACTTTTTTTTACTTTTCTTGATCGGTAATGGCTTTCTTTTCTTCTTGAATTATCGCTAGTTCTTCTTTTAGCATTCTCTCTTGTTCATCTAATGAAGCCATTTCGTTTTTAGGAGAGATAAACCGTCTGCATCCAAATCCAAATCCTCTTCTCATTCCGCCACCACAATTTCCCATTCCACGACCTGTCATTGGTCCTTGACCCATTGGGCCTGTTCCATCTAATCTTGGCATATTTTTTTCCTTTCTTTATTGAAATTAATTTAACCTAACAACCACCTTGTCCACGACCTGTTCTTGGACCTCCACCTCTTGGACCAGTTCCGTCTCCACTGGGCATATTTTTACCTTTCTTTATTTAAGTTAATTCGACCTATTGATTACTATCTATTATGAGTATACACCCAAAACTATTCCTTGTCAATAGGTATCTTGATCTTTTTGGGTATAAGCTTATAATTATATTAGTTCATTGAATAGCTATAAAAGAACAGCAAAAGGAGGCGATTATGCCCCGCGGAGACATGACGGGCCCTGTTAGTCAAGGACCAATGACGGGTAGACGATTGGGCTTTTGCGCTCAAGACACAAATCCTCAAAATATTCCTCAGAACGAAAGACCTATCAACGGTCTTGCTCGTGGAGGAATTCCTCGTGGCATGGGGATGCAGTTCGGTCTTGGACGCAGGAGAGGAAGAAGGTTTTTGAGATAATAACCTTCAAAGACAAAGGGATAGCGAAGTAGCTATCCCTTTTTTTAAATTAAATTTTTATACTTTTATTAGGATTTTCGAACCTGTCTCGGGCACACAGGACCCGTCAAATTACGACGGGTCTCGTGCTAGCTCAAGATGGCTGAGGGAATAGGATTCGAACCCGTCTCGGGCGCACAGGACACGTCAAGTTATGACGGGTCTCAGGCTAGCTCAAGTTGGCTGGGAATTGTGAACAGCGTTAGAAATATAATTCAACGGCAGAATGAGTATATTTATATTCCAGACTTAATACCACAATCTTAATTTATCATATTTTACCTCAGTCCGCTACTTGCTCTTGTTTGATTTCCTAGATTACCTGTTTACCAAACTATATAGCATATACCCGATAGTTAAAATTAGCACAGGAGGGTTAGGAAAAATTGTTTATTAAAAAAAAGAGAGTCCGTAGACTCTCTGTTATGAAATAGATCAGGAAACTATCACGGAGAATATACCATATTTTCGAAATCCTCTTGTGAAATCCTGACCACAGCAACACGTAGATTTCGTTCCCTAACCATTTCGTCGCTGAGCCACAGATTGAGGTTAGATTTCTGCGACTCAGTGTAGACAGCATGTGCTGAATTAAGCCACTTTTCGTCGAATACGAACTCAATGGTCGGAACTAGCTTGTAATCATCAATAATAAAACGGAAGTGACTATAGGGCAGAGTCGTCGAGATAACCTCGTCCGCCGTTCTTCCCCAATAGAACTGAAGATTTTTCTCTAAAGTCTGATCTCCCGAAATCGAACCTGAGCCAAGGAAAAAACTACCATCGTAATGTCCGTTGATTCCGCTGGTCTGCTCAATTCGACGCAGATCTAACTGATTGAGAAGTCCAAGCTGTTGAAGCTGATCTCTTCTCGACACACCTCTCGAGACACCGCAACCAGCAAGCAAGCCCACTAGTAGCCCAAGCGCCACAAGGTAAAGTATCCTTTTCATTGTTTTGCCTCCTTTTTGTTGCAAACTCATTCTATCACAACTAATAATACTTGTCAACACCATAATCACAAAAAGCCATACTAGGCATGACTTTGAAAGTATACTGGGGAAATAGGATTCGAACCCGTCTCGGGCGCACAGGACACGTCAAGTTATGACGGGTCTCGGGCTAGCTCAAGTTGGCTGGCGATCTCGAGCTAGAACCGTAGAACTATCAAGCTCTGTAAGGTTTTTCACGTATGTCTTAATTATAATACTTCGACGGGTCTCGAGCAGTCAAAAAACGGATTATTAATCTGTAAATCTGAAAGTTTTAATAATGTCTTGAATTTCTCTCATACGTGCATTAATTGTATCATTGGCAGCATCTTGAGCTATTGCATAACCAAAAACATATTGACTATTTTCTCCAAGATAGGCTGGTGTCGGCCCTTCTTCTGACTTAATTTCTTGCCATTGATTCTTTGTGTATACACTAATATTAAATAGTGAATCTTGGGTGGAAAAACCAAAATCAATTGAATCGCTACTGCCAAATGATACCGAATTTAAAGTACGATTTTTTGCAATATAGTCTTTCCATGTTTGTGGAAAAGACAATTTGTATCCATACTCTTCATTTGTATAAATTTCCCAATCACTAATATCCATATATGCATCCCTATCAACTTGATTAATGGTATAGATTGAATCTGGGTCATACTGAGCAGAGAATTCGTCTGCTTTCATGTTCATCCAATTTTTAGAACCCGAATCTCCCGAAGCATTGAGGCGATAAACTTTAAGATCGTTAACTCCGTGATTTGGATCAGAACATCTAACAAGATCTGAGGTTATGTGTTGGTTCATTGTTGTTTGATCAACAAGATTTACATTATCCCAACTAAGATGACCATAGCTATCAAAAACATGAGGAGAGAGAATTAATCTTTTAAATTTCTTTTGACCAACTAGCTTAACAATATATATATCATATTTAGCATCGCCAGAAGCATTAGGATTCCTAATTAAATCTCCATCAACAATGCTTTGTGCATAAGATGAGGGGGCAAGTAAGGTCATTAATCCTAAAATAAATGCTCCTACAAGAAAAGGCGATAGAATGTTTTTTCTCATGATATATTTCAATTACAGATAAGTATATTAGCCCTTCTTGGGCTAGCTCAAGGTGGCTGGCGATCTCGAGCTAGAACCGTAAAACGGTCAAACTCTGTAAGGTTTTCCACGTATATCTTGATTATAATACTTCGACGGGTCTCGAGCAGGCTATTTTTTGAAATCTTGTTTAATGTGTCGGCATATGCAAACCCATATCATTGCCCTATTTTATTGGCAAAATAGTAGATTCAAAATCTTGAGGTTCGTATGGAAACGAAAGGAAAAATTCATCTGAATAAATAATTTCCCCTAACGGAAGATCCTCTAGTCCATAGTTAAATGAGATTTTGTAAGTACCTTCATTTATTGGGAAATAACCCAATTCCATACTCCATGTTTCTTGTATGTTAGAGCCAGGGTTTAATGCGTCGTAGGCTGTAGGATAGTCGGGAGCATCTGAAGATGATTGAGGTGAGCTTGTGCACTGCGTTCTATTCCCGACTGATATCCATTTCCCACCCTCTTCTTTCCACAAAGTACAGCAAGAGGCTGGGCAAAATTTATTATACCAAACAGGTGAATTTGAATTGTTAGAGATTGTGATTTTCACTTCTTCTCCCGAAAAGTATTCTGCCTTATCCACAATAAGACTGACATCTTCTACGGAATGGTCTAGAATCAGAGGCGTCTCCTCTTTTAATATCCACCATGCTCCTACTAGAATAATTGCAATAATTGTGATTTTAATAACAATTTTTTTGTTTAATTTCATATACTTATTTTACAAATAACCCCTCTCGTGCTAGCTCAAGTTGACTGACGGGTCTCGATCAGGATTAATCTATTGTTAAATCGATGATTCCTCTGGATTATTGACCCTTCCCATAAACAAAATGTTTCCTGTATTGTTTTGCTGGATTATAAATATAAATGGATGATCTGCTCTAAATACTGGTATTTGTGGAGTTGGCGATGAACCAGGCATAGCACTCTCCATCATAACAACAGCTGTTGCAGCAGCGGCCTCTGTCCCTTTTTCATCTACCTCAACAAAAGCCTGGTGAATAAGTTCACTAATCATTAAATCTGTTTTGCCTGTCATGCCCGAAAAGTCAGCAACACCAGAAAACGCAATTGGCATTCCCATGTCTTTTAAGTCATCAGCCATGAAATATTTAGTTTCAAATTTAAATTTAGGAATATATACATTAACTCTTTGTTCCTCTAGGCCTTTCTTCCATTTAGAAAGTTGGTTAACTGAAATAGATTTTTCTAGAGATTGCATGTCATTATCCTTAGGCAAAAGAATTAACATTGATAGTTCTTCTCCAGAATAAGGCATTTCTAGTACCTGTAAGTCTTTGTTCTCAAAATATTTAAATCTTGATTCATCTCCTGTTTTTTTCATTGTCTCAACTTTAATCTTATCTCCTGATGAAAGCGCAAAATCTCTCTCTTCTGTCTTATCTTCATTAAATTGTTTTATCCAATCTCCCTTAAAATATATTGCATTAGTAAGTACTAATCTTGTTGATTTATCTACTAATCCACGAGGGATCAAATTTTTAATCTTATCATTGGTTTTGTCTTCAACCCAACTATTGATTGTAATACGTGAATTTTCTGAATTATTCTTAAAATCAAGATTGGTTACTCCTCCATCATAATACTGCTTGACTAAATCAAAATATTCATCTAAGAACGTAAAATCTTGTTCTGCCCACAATGCATTAGCAATACTAATCTTATATTCATTATTTTCTTTATTTATTTCATTATTCAAATTAGCGTAGGCAGATCTCATCACTAGGCTATCTTTTGGAAAATGGAATACTGATTGTATTTCTTCTGCTGTCTGTCCCCTTGCTCCTTCATATGTCATAGCTAGTGCCGATGAAATACTAAGTGGAGAGAAAAATATATTTCCATCTTCTGATTGATATTTTGAATAAAGATCAAAAGCAAATTCATTATTAGCATCAACAATATTAATTAAACCCTCTTCAGTAACCTCACCGTCTTTTAACAACACAACTGGTCCTGATGATGGTTTGTATATAAACAATAGTCCTACTATAGCTATTATTATAACCACTCCAATTATTATTAAGTTTTTCTTATTCAAAAATTTCATGATTTTTATGTTAATGATTAAAACTAATCTTTCCAATACTATTTTATTTTATCAAATAATGCCTCTGTACACAAACAAAAAAAACACCTCGCAAAGGGTATTTTGTTCACATATTCGTTTAATCCTTGTTATCTTAGCTTGTGCTGAACTCGTCTCGGGCGCACAAGACCCGTCAAGTTACGACCCGTCTCGTGCTAGCTCAAGATGGCTGGCGGTCTCGAGCTAGAACCGTAAAACGGTCAAGCCCTGTAAGGTTTTCCACGTATATCTTAATTATAATACTTCGACGGGTCTCGAGCAAGCTAAAAAGTGACAAAAGTGACACAGGATTAAGGCTAAAGTTACAGCCATGTGTCACTTTTATCATAGATTATTTATCTTTTTTGGATTCGTATTCTCATATTGAGTTAATTAGTTGTTTTTTTAAGCTCTTTGCCATATCCAGTTTCCTACAAGTACAATAATAGAAAATAACAAAGAAACAATGGAAAATATAAAAAGAAATCTCCATTTATCTTGCTTTTTGTGTTTAGCTATACTTATCGAATAAATTATCACAGAAATAACAACCGGGACTATAAGCTGACCAATTAATATAGCAATAATGTCTTGGGGGAATTTGAGAGAGGCTCGCGAAATAACTTTCGGGAGGTCAAGAACATAATCGTTAATAAGCAAAGAAAGCAAAATTGGTATAATAAAAAAATATTTTTTCGAGATACCACTTTTAACTACGGACATCAAATCCTTTTCTTTTGGTGTTTTATTAAAAGATGGCATGCTTGTTTTAGTCTTTATATAAATCTTGAGGGCCCAAATCAACCAAATCCCTACCATCTAATTCTACCAAATAACCTAACTAAAAACAAACATTAAACCAATATTGTTTTTGTGGACACCCAGTGTCCACATTTTTTCAAGTGATTCTTTTTTATATAGTTATATCTCAATAATTTAAAAACACCTCTTAAAAGGTGTTGATTCACGCATTTGTTTGACTCTTCTTATTTTAGATTATACTTAACTTATAGAGACACTATCAGTCCAAAAAACTAACCCATCTCGGGCGCACAGGACACGTCAAGTTATGACGGGTCTCGTGCTAGCTCGAAAAGTCTGGGAATTGTGAACAATGTTAGAACTATTATCCAGCGACAAAACGAGTATATTTATATTCCAAATCTAGCTTTGGAGATTACTTAAAATTATTTCTTATTTCAATAGCCTCTTCTATTGCAAGCTCTAAGTTACTGGCAATCCAATCATAAGCATTCTCACTGCTTGGGTTGTAACATTTTACATAATCTGATAGCTTTTCTTTTCCATCTTTCAATGTAAAATTTTCAAATGGATTATTTCCCTTATCGCACTTTCCCGTATTAGGGTCTTTCAAATTGTGAATATAGATTCCGACAATTCCCTTTTTATTGTTCCACGCTTTTTCTATCTCTTTTTTTACCCATTTTCTTTTTGATGTTTCTTCGCCAATAAGAACAACTACACAAGAGCGATAGTTCATGTTGTCATCAATCCATTTTTCTACTGCTGAAGAGCCTTCATTTTTTATTTCTTCCCAATCATTAGCAGATACTGGCTTATTATCTTCCAATGCTCCTATATTTCTAATTTGTTGAACTCTCATGACATCATTATCAAAATGAAAGCTATAAAAAACTTGTCTTTTTGGCATAGTTTTATAAATTAAATACAAATTAACGACACATATCAATCAATGTTAAATAAATGATTATTTATGTTTGATAAGTCAGTTTCGTCACAACACTAGTTGATCGAATTAATAATTATTTTTATCTCGAAAAAATGACTTAAAATGAGTATTAAAATTAAGACAGCAAAACCATAAAAAATTAAAAATATTCTGGAAAAAATAGATGAAAACCACGTATTTTTTCCCTTATTAAACTCTCTTGCGTCCATAGAAAAATCTATTTGTGGTTCTTTCTTTATTGTTACGCTTTTATATAAGTCTCTATATTGTCGTTCTTGGCTGAGATAAAAAGCATCTAAAAACCAAAATACAAAAATTAAAAATAAAGCAATAAATAGATAAGAAAAATTATCAATACTGCCCGATAAAGCAACAACACCCGTAATTATGGTTATACTCCAACCACGCAACAAAAAAGAATTACCACTCATTCTCTTAATCACATTCTGTATGAATTCTAAATGCTTTCTTTTGTTTTCCATGTTTTTGTTTTTTTAAAAAACAAAAAAACACCGCTAGGCGGCGAATGTTTTGGGAATAACGTTATTTAATTGAATATAAGTATTCATAAGAGCAGAACATACTGCCTGCCCTTATCCTAGCTTCATTAAACACAAAAGTCAAGTGAGAAACCCTTGATTCAAACATTAGTATTTTTAAAATCACGCAAATCATTAGCTATTCCAAGGGCAAGACGACGAGCAAATTCAACAGGTACAGCATTTCCAACCATTTTATATCCATCAGATATATTCTCATATTTAAATATGAAATTATCAGGAAAAGTTTGTATTCTTGCACACTCTCTCACAGAAAGGCGTCTGTATAAATGTTCTTTTCCGGGAACAAAAACTCTTTTATTTTGCTCAATAAATTTCATTTTTGGAGCTCGTGGATGTATTGGTGCATGACGTCCTCCAGCCTGTATAGTGAAAGACGGCTCACCCCAACTTCTTACTCGATTGCGCGACATATACATAGTTGAAAACCCACCATTCATATATTCATGATTCGGTGACCACAACTCGTTCTCACTATTTGCCTTATTGTAATCTTTTGCAGGTCTTGCTCGTCTTAAGTCAGAAATGGCATTTTTCAAAGTCGGGTGTTTCGACGATTTTTTTGGAAATATAAATTCTTTCCTCATTTTTTTGTGATATCCAACAATAATAACTCTTTTTCTGTCTTGCGGAACGTTATAATCGTGAGCATTCAACAAAAGATAATTTACATTATAATCTAAACCCTTAAACTGATTAATGATTTCCTCGAACGCTTCTTTGTGTCTTGATGCCAAAATGCCAGAAACATTTTCTGCAAGAAAAAACAATGGTCTCTTATTTCTTAAAATTCTGATATATTCATAAAAAAGTTGCCCTCTCTTATCCTTAATTCCGCGCATTGCTCCTGCTTCACTCCAGCTTTGACATGGAGGACCACCAATTATTCCGACACCATCTGGAATCTCCGAAGAATCTATATCTGTTATGCTTCTTTTGTCTAATCTTGTATGAAGAAAGTTGGTTTTAAAAGTATCCCAGATAGTTTTATCAAATTCGTTTGCCCACGTAATGTCAAAACCGGCTTTTTTAAAGCCGAGGTCAAGTCCGCCTGCTCCCGTAAATAAAGAAATTAATTTCATGATCTATTTTGTAAATTTAATCAGTTTTGCTTCTAGTAGTCTTGCGGGATTGTTCGGAGATTTTATTCTTACATCATTTATTGAGAAATTGGCACATTCCAATTTTTCTAAATCTTCTCTATCTTTTGCAGGAAAAGAAGCATACTTGTTCTTAAGCATTAAAGCGTTTACAATCAACTTCTTGTTATTCGTGTCAGTGATGTATTCATATACTTTAGTGGGGTTGTCTATGTGCCACATTCCTCGTATTCTCAAATAAGTAATGCCGAGGGGATCAATTCCATTGACCCTACCCAGTTCTTTTGTTTCAGATAATTCAATTCCTTCTAGTTCGTCTAAACCAGAAGATATTTTATCTCTAATTCGTTCGTATGTCTCTTTTCCTGCGGCATAACAATCTCCGTAAACAAACCATAATGTTCGTAACTTATTTTTCTTAACAACACCTATTGTATAAACCAAATCTTTTTCACGCCAATCTTCACAATCACGACACGCCTGCGTAATCATTGGGCTACTAGAATAAAGCTTATCTTTTGGGTAAGAACTATTAAGCGCAATACCAGAACGTAAACTTTCAATCTTTTTCACTTCAATAGCATCACCTCCTTTAATAATTATGTCTGGAGGATTGTTCTGATTGCCAAGATATGAAAAATGTTTGCTGTAAATTCTATTTTTCTTTTCAACGTCACTAACGCCCGTTGACCCACAAAACAAATCTTTTATATAAAACTCTAAAGCTTCGCCCATATTATTTGCTCGATTAGAAGATCGATAGTGGTCAACAATATCAACCAATGGATTTTGTACAAGATTTGATAGTGCAATAAGTAGATTTGTCATATTTTTAATATGTGCTTTATTAATGATATTTCTTACTCTTTAACTTTACCAAATAACCATTCCTCACACAAGTATTCTTTTGATTTAAAAACCGCCAAACATTCGTTTGGCGGTTGCGGTTTAGGGGGAAAGGAAGAAGAGGCAGATTGAAAGAGAAGCTAAATCTGAATTTTCTAGATTATTTTAACCTTCTTGACAGAATATTATGAAGTGCTAGGATTAAAGTGTTCTCTTAAAAATAAAGGAGGTATGTAGAAAATCTCGCATACCAACATTATTGAGGCCACATAAATGGTTCACGAAAGTGAACTTTAAAAAGCCAAAATAATGAGTACTAGTTTGATTGACTGAATTGACTGGTATTTGTTATTTTGGTTTTTTTATATTCAATTAACAAGTACCAGCAAAAATTTTGTTGGTATTTTTTTAATGCGAATCGTAACAATTATTAATTAAAAACTCCTTTAATATATGTTGTCGGATGAACAAGTCTTAAAATTTCAAATGCTTTATAAGAAACGCTTCGGCAAAGAAATTGGCCGAGAGGAAGCGTATGAGCAAGGTATTAAGCTTATCCGCCTTATGGAGTTAATTTATAAACCAATGACCAAAAAAGAATATGATTACCTCCAAAAACGCCGAAAAGAAACTAATAATCAATAATTTTAATTTATTAATAAAACATGGCTTCACGACTTAGCAATTTTATTATCTTGCCCAGATCAATAAAAGACGACTATTCAAATGGGCAACTAACTAAAAATCAATTTGATATATTGATATGGATTTGGCTAAAAACCAATCCTGTCAATGGCTATGCTTTAATTAGCTACGAAGGATTAAGGCAAGATATGCGCAATACCATAACCTATTCCACTGCACGTAAAATTATCCCATCACTACGAAGTAAGCATTATATTTACTTTGTACATCGCAAGGGAAGAAGAGGTTCCTTTCCTGTTTATCCGATTGGTTTTCTTTTAACTAGCAAGACAATCCAAACAGAAGAGTATGTAAAAAATAAATTACTACTCAGAACTCAATCACAACCCATGGAAGTACCTGATGCCAAACTGCGGAACAACTTAAGTACCCAACATCACAACTTTGATAGCCAAGAAAGTGGTGGTTTTAAAGGGATTTCAGCAAATATACCTAGACCAAGAATCACAACTCCCAATACCGATAACGAAACTAATCCTTATAAAAAATCGATTATCGATACCAATAGCTTTCTTCCTAAAACTTATGAAGAACAACAATGCTTGCAAATAGCCAACTCATTAGGAGAAACAAATATGAAATTTATTCTAAGTTGTCTAAATAGATACGGTCTTTGGGAGATAGAAAGAGTTTGGGATGTTGTCCAAAACTGTAAAAATAAACAGATTAACAACCTTGGTGCCTATTTCAATAAAACGATTACCGAAGCAAATAAAGATAAACTCTCAGATTCAAAGAAAAAGGGTGGATAAATTAAATATCTTTGATACAATTAAAATATTGACCCAATCCAATTTATTACCGAAGTTTTTTGTCTCGTTACCTCAAATGGACGGCTATGCCAATGAGACAATCCTTCGGGAAAGTGGATTTGGGTCAATCATAGCCGTCCTTTTGAATTTTTATGAACCTACCAACAACAAAAATCAAATACTTCCTCTACGCTAGAAAATCTTCAGAAAGTGAAGATCGACAAGTGCAATCTATTGACGACCAAACAGAGCGACTTAAAAGATTAGCTTCTGATTTAAATTTGAATATTAAAAAGATTTATATCGAAGCAAAATCAGCAAAGAAGCCAAATAATCGACCTGTCTTTGATGAAATGATACAACGGATTGAAAATAACGAAGCTGATGGCATATTGTGTTGGCATTTAAATAGATTGACACGCAACCCAATTGATAGTGGTAAATTAAGCTGGCTTTTACAACAAGGAGTACTTAAAAGCATTCAAACAATAGAAAGAAAATACTTACCTGATGATAATGTGTTGTTGTTTAGTGTCGAGACTGGTCAAGCTAATCAATATCTCCTAGATTTAAGTCGTGATACGAAGCGAGGATTGCTAAAAAAACTAAATGAAGGATGGCAAAACGGCGTTGCTCCACTTGGCTACCTCAACGACAAAGAAAATAAAATCATTATTAAAGACCCAGAACGTTTTAATCTTATTCGAAAAATGTGGGATTTAATGTTAACAGGTAATTACACCCCACCAAAGATTTTAGATAAAGCCAATAAAGAATGGGGATTTAGAACAAAGAAATCCAAACGGATGGGCGGTAATGAATTATCAAGAAGTAGTATTTATAAAATTTTTACAAGCTTATTCTATGCTGGAATTATTGAGAGTAATGGAATTAGATATGATGGTAAGCACGATCGAATGATTACTCTTGAAGAATATGATCGAGTACAAATGCTAATGGGCAGAAAAGGTAAAGCAAGACCAAAACAACATGAATTTGCTTTCACTGGCTCAATCAGGTGTGGAGTTTGTGGTTGCTTATATACTGCTGAAACTAAAAAAAAGATTCTTAAAAAAACAGGCAAAGTCAAAGAATATACATATTATCACTGCACAAAAAAATCAACAAAAATTAAATGCAACCAAAAAAAGAATATCCCAATAGATAAATTAGAATTATCTATCGAAAAGGAAATTGAAAAATATACTATCTTACCAGAGTTCTTGGAATGGGCATTAGAAGGCTTAAATAAAAAGAACGACACCGAGATCGAAGATAGAACAAAAGTCTATGAGATGACACACAGTTCACTAACAGAGACACAAAAGGAGCTCGATGAACTTACTAAAATGAGATACCGTCAACTCATCAATGACGAAACTTTTATTAGAGAGAAAAAGGCTCTGCAAAATAAAATTGCACGCTTAAAAGAAAATTTACGAGAAACTGAGACACGAGCCGACAAATGGATCAAGGTAACAGAAAGAACTTTTAACTTCGCCACCTATGCTCGCAAAGCATTTATAAATGCTAAAGGAAAAGAAGG
>Ga0075111_1000114_pt1 | contig 39027 bp, 37 predicted proteins | sample AntAceMetag02UKK_FD_69787 | JGI IMG/M metagenome (GOLD analysis project Ga0075111, IMG submission 69787) | Saline lake microbial communities from Ace Lake, Antarctica - Antarctic Ace Lake Metagenome 02UKK | ecosystem: Environmental > Aquatic > Non-marine Saline and Alkaline > Saline | place... | reverse complement strand
AGGAATATTATATCAGTAATTTTTTTTTGTAGCTGTAGATTCTTATAAATGATATTATTTAAATATGAAAAAAAATGCTTTATTTTGTGTAAATATTTATCCTGATAAGGATAAAATGCCTCCTGAAACACAATTCGCGATTAAAACATTTGAGCTTTATTGTGAAAAATTTGACTTAGATTTAATTGTTCTAGATCAACTTAAATATAATCTTACAGGTAATGCAAAATATCAATATCTTATTCTTGAAAAGTTCCAATCATATGATTTTTTAAATGGGAAATATGATCGTTTGCTTAAGGTTGATACCGATATGATGATAACGTCTTTTGCTCCTAATATATTCGATGTTGTCTCAGAAGATTCAATTGGTGTTGTATACGAAGATGTAGGTTCTAGAAAAAAAAGAAGATTACATGAGATTAAAATGGCTCAAAAGTCTTTTGGTAATATTGGTTGGGAAAATGGTTATTTTAATGCTGGGATGATGGTTATGTCTCAACAGCATAATAAAGCCAATTTTTTGGATAAGAAAATATTGTCGCATATTAAAAACGAACAATTTGATTATGGAGTAAGAGAACAGAATATTATAAATTGGAAAGTGAAAGATCTTAATTATAAAATACAATCATTAGACTATCGGTGGAACCATATGTTTATGTTTGATGAAATTAATTTTACAAATTTAAAATTAGGAAGTTTGTTTAAGGATAAAGTTAAGAATTCTTTTATTATTCATTATGCTGGAGATGCAATTAAAAGAGCTAAATTTATGACAAGAGATTATCCTATAATCATGGATGATTGGAATAATAGTGTTAGATAATTATTATGTGCATCAATCGGAAGGGTATGCAATTGGGAATTTTATAAATTGTACTCCTACAATTAAATTTCTTGCTGATTACTATAAAATAAAGATTAAAGTTCTTTTTCATGACAAAGTTGTCGAAAATATGTATTTGAATTGTGATTTTATAGAGATAATTACTAAAGAACAAGCTGAAGGGATAGATTGTCTTTTTCAGTCCAATCTAGTAAATGCAATTATTCCAGATTATAGATATATTTTTATAAAGGTATTAAAAAAGCTAAAGATTAGTAAAAAAAATGTAATTATTCCACATACGTATGTTGATAAAAAGAAGACGCCAAAAGAATATAGAGAGAACGATTATGTTGTTGTTGTTCGCGGGCATGCGCCTGGTAGTGGATGGCTTGATAAAAAAGACCCTGGAGATGATATATATAAGTTTTTTTTATCAGAACTTAATAGTAAGTATCAGCTAGTCTTTATTGGCGCAAGTGTAGATTATGATCGCTATATTAATTATATGAAAGATTGGGTTGATAATCCTTTTGTTGAGCTTAATGATATAGATAGAAGTTTAGGGTTAATAGCAGGAGCAAAGTTCGTTATAGGTAATGATACCGGTATGTATCATGTTGCTGGTGCTTATAATGTGCCAATGTTTGTTTTTTGGAAAGATAGCTTATATCCAAAGAGCAAGTCTCCAGGAAAAGGCTGTGTGTTCAGCTTTAAAGGTAATTGGTATAATGATTTTAATAATTGGTTAAAAAAAGATTTTGATTCAGTTTTTTTTAATAAATTAAATACTAAAAGAAAACCAGGTTGGTGGAATTGGATAAAGCTATGGTGAAAAATATTTTTATTACAGGCGCAACAGGTTGTATTGGTTCCTATATTTCAGAGCAATTAATTAATAATAATAAATATCATTTGTTTTTATTAGTTCGAAATCCAGACAGATTATTACCAAATGTTATAAATGCTAAGAATGTAGAGATAGTAAAAGGTGATATGGCTTTTATAGAGTTAGCGTCAAAAGATATTGCAAAGGCTGATTATATTATCAATATTGCTACAAGCTGGGGTGGAGCAAAACAGTCAAATGTAAATGGTGTATCTAAGATGTTATCTTTTGTTGATAAATTTAAATTTAAAAAGTTTATTCAATTTGAGACTGCAAGTATTTTAGGGCATGAGAATGCTTTGCTAGAAGAAGCGAGTACAGACGGAACCGGATATATCAAATGCAAATATGATATTTATCATATTACTAAGAATCACCCATTATCCGATAAAATAATAAGGGTTTATCCCACCGTTGTAATTGGTGGAGCTCAGGACAGACCATATTCCCATATTAGTAAGGGACTCCTTAATTTTCATAAACAATTAAAGTGGCTGAAGAGAATCTATATAGATTTTGGGTTTCATTTTATGCACTCAGAGGATATTGCGAAATGCGTAATACATATAATGAAAAATGTTGAGAATGAAAATGATTTAGTATTGGGAAATGATTACATTTCTTTAAAAGATTTTATTAAGCAGGCTACTGAGTATTACAATCAGAAAGCTATATTGAAGTTTAAGATTCCATCTTGGTTCATAAATTTAATTATAAAGCTAAATTTAGTTAAAATGAGTTCATGGGATAAGTTTTGTTTCAGCTATAAGTTTTTTAAATATAATACGGTTAATTGTAAGACCTATGGTTTATCAACAGACAAGGACACTGTTAAAGGCATTTTCGACGATATAGAAACGAATAGATAAAGTTATGAAAGAATATATAAAGTCTAACAAAAAGATCTTTTATATTTTATCCTTTTTCTTTATATATATATATTAACAGCTAGATTATTTTCCTTTCTTTTTTTTAAAACTTCTTTTCATGATTTTTACTTTTTTGACCACAGCGTATGGAGTTTTATTAACGGTAATGGGTTCTTTCTGCATTTTTTTAACATGTCTTTTTTAGCTGATCATTTTTATCCATGGCTTCTGATTTTTGTGCCTTTTTATAAAATTATTATTACCCCTGTTTGGTTGTTTATTGCACAAGCACTCTTAGCATGTTCTATGATCTTACCGATTCTTATACTTGTTAAAGAAAAGCTTGGAGAAAAGGCTGTTTTTTATTCTTCTCTTTTATTATTCTTCTATCTACCTTTTAGGCTATTTTCACATGATTTTCATGGTGATTTATGGCAAGCTGCTGCTTTATCATGGATTATCTATCTCATAGAGAAGAACAAGTACAAGTATACTTATCTCTTAATTTTAATATTCCCTTTATTTAAAGAGACTGGCATAGTTCTATTGTGTTCAGTTGGTCTTTATTTATTCTTAATAAAGAAGAAGTATGTTCAAGGTTTTATTGTTGCTTTGTATGGAGCCATAGCATCATTGTTGATTATGGGTTTTGTTATGCCATGGATAGCAAGCATGACTGGTTCTGGTTTTGTGAAAACTGCAGTATTTGCAAATCAATATTACGGATATTTAGGTGAAGGTCTTATCGGTAAGATTGTAACTCTATTAACAAATCCTATTCTGATTATAAAAAATATTTTTTCAGCTTCGGATATTGCTTACTTGATTCTATTATTTGCTCCATTAGGGTTTCTTTCTTTGTTTTCAGGAACAATCCTATTAGCGGCAGGTCCGTTGCTTCAGAATTTGTTGTCTGCAGATTTAGATTTTGTGAATATTACAGCCCATTATTCAATAGTTTTTATACCCATTGTTTTTTATTCCGCAATTTTTGGATATATAAAGTTAAAAAAGAAGTTAGTTAAGAGCAAATGGAGGTTTTTGCTAAAGGGATGTATCGCTTTCTTTATTGTTTTAAATATTATATATATATTACTATTTGAGATTAGAAGTTTTGTTCCTCCTAAAAACTTAACGTCGCATTATAGTATTTTAACGTTAATCCCTATAGAGTCTTCTGTTGCTGCTGACACACACATTCAAGGTCATTTGCAGTATAGAAAAGAATTATATAGATTAGGCGAGGCACCGGATAATGTTGAGTATGTAGTTATTAAGAAGTATCATTATTTAGAAGAAGGAGAAGCTTCTCTTTTAATTAAAAAAGATTTTTTCTTTGTTTTTGGTAAATTATTGTTAGGTGATGTAAGAAGACAGTCAGATATAGATAAGAATAATAGTATTTTAAGCTCATATATGGAAAACGAGGATTATACTATGGTAAATGATAGCAATATTTGGTTATTTAAATATAATAAATAAAGAGGTGGAATGATGAGTAAAAAAGTAATATCAGTAGTAATACCAATATATAATTCAGCAACGATTTTCCCTGTTCTTTTTGATCAATTAGTAGATGTTTTTAAATCACTCAACGACTATGAATGCGAGATAATAGCAGTAATAGATGGTTGTACTGATACATCACTTGAGTTGATTGCTGAGTATTCAAAGAAAAATAGCATATTGAAGTATGTGAATTTCTCAAGGAATTTTGGACATCAGACTGCGGTTACTGCAGGATTAGAGTACGCTTATGGTGATTATGTTGTCATCATGGATGATGATTTAGAGGATCCTCCCTCAGTCATAATCAATTTGGTGGCTAAGGCTGAAGAAGGTAATGATGTTGTATATGCTATAAGAAAAAAGAGAAAGAGATCATTTTTTCACAAAGTTTTGTACTTAATGTTTTATAGAGTTTTTGGATTTCTTGCAAATATCAATGTGCCTTATGATAGTGGGGATTTTTGTCTTATGACAAAAAGAGTTGTGGAAAGTTTAAATAAAATGCCTGAAAGAAATAGGTATGTTCGAGGGTTAAGGTCTTGGGTTGGATTCAAACAGTCTGGTATCGAATATGAGAGAGGTTTGCGTTTAGATGGTAAGTCTGGGTATAGCTTTAAATCTTATTTTAAGCTTGCTTTCAACGCTGTGTTTTCTTTTTCCTATAAGCCGTTGATCTATGTTTCACATATTGGGATTTTTATCTCCTTTATTAGTGTTGTTATGGCATTTATTTATTTGTATTTTAGGTTGACTGGGAGCTTCTCAGATGTGAGGGGTTGGACATCTTTATTTATATCTTTAATGTTTTTTTCAGGCTTACAATTATTTTCTTTAGGGATGATAGGGCAATATATTTATAGAATATATGATGAGGTAAAGGGAAGACCTATTTATATTGTTGAAAGTACTTCAGGGTTTTCTAAGTAGCTTATAATCAACAATAGATAAACTTATCCTATGTTGCTATAATGAACGAAATTAAAGATATTTATCCTTCCCTTTATAAGGGAAGGTGGATGCGACTTAGGCGCAGACGGAAGGGTGCATAAATGATAAATAGTAATATAATACCTGATGAGGTATACAAACAGCTTGCAGAAGAAGAGGGGATTTCTGAGGATTATTTAAAGGATTTAGTTAGTTCTGGCGAAGGAGTAATTCTTGGTAATCCTAACCATAAGAATGTTAAGCCAGTGGCTGTAGGAAAAGGATTAAGAGTAAAGATTAATGCAAATATTGGTATTTCGCCAAAAACATCTGATTTAACCAAAGAGATGGAGAAGGTTAGGTTATGCGAGGAGACTGGTGTTCATTGCATAATGGATTTGTCTTTAGGTAATGATATTAGAAGTCTCCGACAAGAAATTATTAATAATACTTATATTCCTGTGGGAACAGTTCCTTTATATGGTGCATTCTTCGAGAATAATGATTGTCCAGAGAACTTGTTTGATTATTTCATGAAGTATCTAGAAGAGAGTGGACAAGATGGAGTTGATTTTGTAGTTATTCATGCTGGACTTCTAAGAAAGCATCTAGAGCTTACAAAAGACAGATTAATTAAGGTAACTAGCCGTGGTGGTTCGCTTATGATGAAGTGGATGGAGAAATGGGATAAAGAGAACTTCTTGTATGATAACTTTGATAAAGTATTAGAAGTTTGCAAAAAGTATAATATGACTATTTCATTAGGTGATGGCATGCGACCAGCTACTATCATTGATGAGACTGATGAAGCACAGTTAGAAGAGTTAAAGAACTTAGGTGAGCTTGTGTTGAGATGTAGAGAAGCTGGTGTTCAGTCTATGGTTGAAGGACCTGGGCATATCCCATTTCATAAGATTAAATTGAATATAGATTTGCAGAAAGAATATTGTCATGGAGCTCCTTTCTACGTTCTAGGTCCATTGGTTACTGATATAGCTCCTGGATATGATCATATTACTTCAGCAATAGGCGCAACAATGGCTGCTTATTGCGGTGCAGACTTCCTTTGTTATGTCACTCCTGCTGAGCACTTAGCGTTACCAGATTTAGATGATGTACGCGAAGGTATTATGGCGTATAAGATTGCAGCACATGCTGCTGACCTTACTAGAGGAAAAGATTTAGATCGTGATAGAGCTATGTCTGCTGCACGTGCAAAGATTGATTGGAAGACTCAAAGAGAACATTGCTTAGATCAAAAGAAGTTTGATGAGTATTTTAGCAAACGACCTGATGGTTATGAGACATGTACAATGTGTGGCGAGTTTTGTGCACTCAAATAGATAAAATTGTTTTTATCCTAATGAGCCCTCTTTATCAAAGAGGGAAGAGTCCGTAAGGACGAAGGGAGTTTACCTTGAATGAGATAGAATTAATCGACTATATTACTGATGGATTCCCAATAAGACATAATAATGTTGTTCGAGGAATAGGTGACGATTGTGCTGTATGGAAAGAGGAAGATTCTTTTAGAGTTTTCACCACCGATTCATTAGTAGAAGGTGATCACTTTTTAAAGGATTGGTTTAGTGCTGAAGAGATTGGCATGAGAGCTGTAGAAACAAATGTAAGCGATATTGCGGCCATGGGTGCCAAACCAACATTTTTGTATGTTTCTCTTATTATTGATGACAAAACAAAGCCTGATTGGCTTAAGTTACTATACGCAGGCATAAGGACTAAATGTGCTGATTACGGACTTACACTTATGGGTGGCAATGTTACACATGGCAAAACATTATCAATTACAATTGGAGTTCAAGGCGAGTGTGATAAGCCAGTATATAGAAACGGTGCTAATGTAGATGATTTAGTAGTAGTGACGGGTACTATTGGCGATGCTTGTGTTGCAAGAATGGTTCTTAATAAAAAAAAGAGTATTCCTGATGCCCTTAAGGATAGGCTTGCTCATCCAAGAGCTAGAGTAAAAGAATCTAGTATTATAGCAAAGTATGCTACATCAATGATTGATATCAGTGATGGTATCGCTTCAGAAGCTAGACACTTAGCTGTTGAGAGTAAAGTTGGAGTAATTATTAATGCTGGCGCTATCCCAACAAGAAGCCAAGTAAAAGAATTAGCATCTATTGTTTCTATCGATGTTCTTGATGCTCAGCTTAGAGGTGGGGAAGATTATGAGCTTATGTTTACTGTAGCTCCAGAGAATCTTCAGAAGTTACTAGATAGTTATCATCCACACACTGATGTTGGAGTAACTGTAATAGGGCGCATTATTAGAGAAAAGAAGTACGTCTATTTTAAAGATGGTGAAGAAGTAGTTTTGCCAAAAGGCTTTGATCACTTTTCAGACAATATAAATCTTTAGCTCCCTCAGAATAACATTTCAAGTATTCAATGTTATCCAGCTCCCTCATCGAGGGAGCCTTATTTTTATGTCCCCCTCATTGAGGGGGATGTCGAATTTCAATGAGACAGAGGGAGCTTTAGTTGTATTCAGCGTTAATGTCTACGTAGGCATGTGATAGATCAGATGTCCAACCAGTGAAGCCAGCATCACCAATGTTTAAGTCTAATGTAATTTCTATCTCATAGTGTTTCATATAACTATCTAATTCAGATTTATTTTGCTCGGTTACGGCCCCATTAGTATACAGAAGATGTTCTCCTAGATATAAATCTGTCTTATCGGGGTCGATGTTGGAGTTTATCTTTCCAGCAGAGCAAAGTATTCGTCCAAAATTGGGGTTTTCTCCAAATATAGCGGTTTTGACCAATGGTGAGTTTGAAATGGCATAGAATATGTTTTTAGCCTCTATTTCATTAGTGGCATTATTTATATTAACTGTAACAAATTTTGTAGCACCTTCAGCATCCTTTATAATTAACTTTGCTAAGTCTATAGCTACTTCTTTTACAGCTTTATTGAACTCTCCGCAATTCTTTTCATTAATAATTGCACCTTTATTACTAGCTAACAATAAACAAGTGTCGTTTGTTGATGAATCACTATCAACGGTTATTGCATTAAATGAAGTGTTTACAGCATTATTAAGCGATTTTTGAAGCAACTTTTTATCTATGGTTGCATCTGTCATAATGAATGCTAGCATTGTTGCCATATTTGGTTGGATCATTCCACTGCCTTTAGCAACTCCAAGAATGTTTACTTCTTGTCCATCAATTAATATGGTTCGTTCTGATTGTTTTTGTATTAAATCAGTAGTTAATATAGCTTGAGCATAATTTGTTATTGAGTCTGATACATTTTCTTTAAGTATTTCAATACCATTTACTATCTTTTCAATAGGCAGTTGGACTCCAATAATACCAGTAGATAGCGAAAGTGTAGAATCTTTCTCTAACTGAAAAGTTGCTGTTGCTTTATCTATAAGCGCTTTAATGTTTTCATGTCCTTTTTGGCCAGTTAAGCAGTTCGCATTGCCACTGTTAACTACAACAGCATTTATTTTATTGCTTTTTAATATTCGTTTAGATTCACTAATAGTAGGTGAGGCAAAACGGTTCTTTGTAAAAACACCAACACAATTAGCTCCATCTTCACATAGAATGATGCCTAGATCTTTTTTCTCTTTTTTTACCCCGCAATGTATTCCTGCAAATTTAAACCCTGTTAATTTATCCATTATTTATTTCCTTATTTAGTTGATTTAACATTCCACCATCTAAGTATAAATGGTAGAAATACTTTTTTATAGGCTTATATTTTATTCCTAATCTTTTAGTCTTGTTTCTAATAAATGATTGTTTAATATCAATGATTAATTCATCATTACTTTCTATATAATCGGTATTTGCTTCTATGCACAAGAGGCCAAGGTTAAAGGCATTTTTATAAAAAGGAGTGAAGAATGATTTTGCAATGATTACTCTTGTTCCACTATGTTTCAAGATATCAGCAGGTAACTCCTTAGAAGATCCGTAGCCAAAGTTTTCTTCAGCTATTAGTAGTTTTCTGTGAAATGTTTCCTCTAGGAAATCAGGAATTAGATACATGAATGGTTCTATGGAATCAGGGTTATGATAAGAAGTAGTAATAGTGTTAGGCACAATATCTCTGGCAGATATATTTTTCTCAACTTTACATGCTACACCTTCTATTAGTTCTAAACTCATAATAACTCCTTAAATGAAACAAGGTATCCTTTTATAGCAGTTGCTAAAGCTGTTTTGATAGATGCTGTATAGATATTTGCTTTTGTCTTACCTGTGGACATTGATAGACTTGCTATGCCAGTTGATAATATGTTTTCATTTTTTAAGGAGACTACGCCATTAGTATTATGGCATATTCCAGTAGATGGGGTAAGTAATGTGCAACCAGCATTCAAGACATTTGCTAAGTATCCTTTATTTGTTGCTTCTTTAAGTATTGCAGAAGAGGCAGGTGTAACATAGCAAGGAATTGATATCTTTTTGTCTTTTAAAACTTCTGAGATAAACTTAAAGTCCTCTAATGTTCCCCCAATAGTATTTCCAATAAATATTTTATTAATTATTAAATGCTCGAGATTAGACACTTCATACACGTGTTGTTTTAGTTTAACCATTGGCTCAAGTTTAGATACGTTATAACGAACAGATTTGTTGTAAGTTGCTTTTTCTTCTGGATATATAGTTTGCTTATTTGTTTTTCTAAATAGAACTGGAGGAAACAGAAAGCTTTGTGCATTAAGCGCATAGTGATGAAATGCTAAGTTATGCAGCTCATCTTGTGAAGCTTGTTCAAAAAAGGAGCCAGAGAACTCGATAGAGTAGTGTTTTAGTTCATAGTCATCTATATGTTTCTTTAAGAATAGGGCAAGATCTTTTGCATTTGTTTGTGGTAAAAATTTACCTTCTATATTTATATTTACCAGCTGTGGCACTAAATAATCTAGTTTCCCAGTTAATAATGTCTTTATGATATCAGTAGCTCCACAGCTTATACTAAGAGTGTTAAGAGGGGAAAAAAAGTTGATAGTAGAATCGCTACCAATAAACACATTTCCTGGTTTAATTTTTTTATAATCTAAAAGGTTGTGATGCCAGTGTCCTTGGAAAGGTTCCATAACAGTAATGTTTTTTTTCTCAGCATCTTTAATTAGTTTTGCCTGTACTTTTGCATATTTTTTTTCTAGTTGATAATGGAAGTATGTTTGTCCAAGGTAAGTAGGACATTTAGGTTTAGCTACATTAAAGTTAGCTAATGCATCTAATATCGGAGTAGCACTGTTGTCTGATATGAAAACGTGGTTAACATTGATGGGAATAATGTCACCAGCTTGGAATTCTTTCTGTTCAGAATGATTTAAAAGAAGTTTATGTAATATTGACCCATTCATTATTCAATATTATATCATAAGCACTGTGTTTCTATAGGTCTTCTATATGATATAATTCTAGTATGTTTTCAATATTTAAAAGACCAAAGAAAAAGATTGGTATTGCTTTTGGTGGTGGCGGTTCTCGAGGAGTTGCTCATTTAGGCATTATTCAAGTCTTACAAGAAGAGAATGTGAATATTTCATTTGTTTCTGGAACAAGCATTGGTGCTTTAGTAGGTGCGTTTTTTGCTGATAAAAGACCTATTGATGAAATGATTGAGATTGTAGATTCTTTAGGTTATAAGGATTTTATGTCTTTAGATTTAAATTTGCAGGGGTTTTCAAGTAGTGAGCGCACAGTTGGTAAATTAGTAAAGAAATATATAAAACATGATTCTTTCTCTGGATTAGGAATTCCTTTTTCTGTTGTTGCAGCTGATATATGTAATGGTGTTCCTGTTGTGCTTGATGAAGGCAAGCTTTCTAAAAGTGTTTCTATGAGTGCTAATTTCCCAATGGTTTTTTCACCTATAAAACATGACGAAAATTATTATGTTGATGGTGGATTATTTGTAAATGTTCCTGCTAAACAAGTTAGAGATTTAGGAGCTGATATTGTGATTGGTATAGATTTAAATCCCAACACTAAGTTTTCTTGTAATAGAAAATCTGCATTGGATATGGCGAATAGGTCTATTGATTTATTAATTGATGGTCAGAACCCAGCGCAGCACGCAGATTTATTAGTAAGACCATTGAAGGAGTTTGTTTCTTTTTATAATATGAAGAATAAGAAAAAGTTAATAGAGATGGGAAGAGAAGCTGCTTATAAAGAAATCATTCCTTTTTTAATTAAGAAAAAACTTATTTAGCAAGTCTGTAGGCGGTATTTCGTCCTTGCCCAACTTTATCGATAATGCCTTTTTTGAGTAATTCTGTCATTTCCAAATGGGCTGTTTTATGAGAAACATCATAGCGTTTTTGATAATCTCTGTTTGCAATTTTTTCTTCTTTTTTTAAGAACTCAATGGTGCTTTTTTGTCTTTTGTTGAAATTATCACTAGAAACTACGGCAGCAGCAGAACCGCTTATCCCATATAAATCACTTTTTTTAATTTTTTCGATTGCCTTATCTTTTCTTAGGTAATACCTGCCTCTGTATGAATATGGTTTGGATCTACCTTCAGGTATCTTTATGAATAATATATTTTTGCCAGCTCTGATAACATTTTCTATTTCAATATGAATATGAGGTTCTATTTTTTGTGTTGCAGATTCTACAAAATTTAGGGAAACATTACATCCTACTAAATGATCATTCTTATCATCTATTCCAATGACAATTCGCCCACCTTTATTGTTTAGGAACCCAATGATATATTTTAGGATATGTTCAACAGAGTCAACATTTGTAAGGAACTCAGTGAATTCGTTTTCACCGGTTCGAAGGCATTCTAGTACGTTTTTCCAACTCATATTAATCAAAAAATAACATGAAAATATTAGAAATACAAATACATCACCTTAAATTTATCATGATTAGTTGCTGGTTAGGTTATTTATAACTCAATAGAGAGTTGATTGTTATGATTAAATTCAACCATTTCTTCAGTTGTTATGTAATCAGTTATTACTTGTCGGCAAGTCTCACAAAGGAAACATTTCTCAGGATATTGCGTGTGATGCATTATTCCGAGAAACTTAGCTTTTTTATGTTTACATTTTAGTTTGTACATTTGATTCCCCTGTTTTGATTTACATATATCTTTTACCTCAAAGGGGGATGCACTAAACATCAAAGATAGTGAATATATATTGCCTCTCTCAAGTTAGCTGATTGTGGAAAAATGGTATCTGCTAGTTGAATTCTGTGTTCGATTTGTGGCTCCCTCGGTGAGGGAGCTGTCGAAAAGCCAAAGGCTCAGAGACTGAGGGAGCTTATTTTTTCGAGAATTGAATTATTGCATTAAAAGGTTCCCCCTTTATAAGGGGGATACTTCGCGTAAGCGAAGAGGGGGATTAGAACAAACTAAGTTGTTCGATTATTTTTTTCTTGGATTTAGTAAGTGAAAGCTCTTCTTCCTCTAAATGTGTAAGGATATAGTTTGCGTCATTAATAACTTTCTTAGGTAACCCTGCTAGTTGCGCTACATGTATTCCATAGCTCTTCTCTGCAAAGCCAGGAACAACCTTATAACTAAATCTAATAGAGTTGTTTTCTTCAAGCACAGCAATATTAAGATTCTTTATTTGTGGATACTTCTCAGAAAGTGATGTCATTTCATGATAATGAGTAGCAAAGATTGTTTTTGCTTTAGTTTCTAGTATTATATATTTTGCAATTGAAGCTGCAATACTTAGTCCATCAAAGGTTGATGTGCCTCGTCCTATTTCATCTAATATAACGAATGAATTCTCAGTTGCATTATTTAGGATATTTGCTGTTTCAAGCATTTCTACCATAAATGTACTTTTGCCTTCAAAAAGATTGTCACTTGCTCCGATTCTTGCAAATATTTTATCTGTTAAACAGAGATTTGCTGCGTTAGCAGGAATATAGGAACCAGACTGTGCCATTACTAGGTTTAAAGCAATCTGGCGCATATAAGTGGACTTACCAGCCATGTTTGGACCAGTTAAAAGTATGAAAGGGTGCTCTTTTTGATTTATTGAAACATTGTTGGGTGTAAAGTCCATTGTGGCTAAGTTTTGTTCAATAACAGGATGTCTTGAATCTGTAATACTTAGAATCCCATCTTCATTGAATAGAGGCTTTATGTAGTTATTATCTTTAGCTAATACGGCAAAGGCTGTTAAACAATCTAGTTTTGCTAGCTTCTCTGCTATTAAGATTAGGATATTGGTGAATTGATCAATAAAATTAATAACATCATCAAAAATCTCAGTTTCCTTTTTTATCATCATTTCATCTGCATGTAAGATAAAGTCTTCTTTTTCTTTTAACTCTTGAGTGTAATATCTTTCAGAATTTACTAATGTTTGTTTTCTTATGAAATAGTCAGGAATAAGATGTAGATTTGATTTTGTTACATCGAGGTAATAGCCAAAAGCTCTATTGTATTTAATTTTTATAGATTTAATGCCAGTTTCTTCTTTTATTTTATTTTCATATTCTAGAAACCAATTCTTGTTGTTTCTCACTTGTTCTCGTAAGCTATCAAGCTCTTCGGAATAGCCTGCTTTAATAAATCCGCCATTTAGTATTATAGCTGGTGGATCTTCTACAATAGTTTGTTCGATTAAGTCCTTAATGTCGTTTGTGTTTTTCATCCAATCTTCTGGAAAAGAAACATATTCTTGAAGGTTGCTATTGATTTTGTAAATGCTACTAAATATTTCAGGTATTACTTCAAGCGATGATTTAAAAGATATTAGGTCCTTTGGGTTAGCCTTATGGTTAGAAACCTTTGTCGTGAGTCTCTCTATATCATAAATCATATCTAAGTTTTCTCTAACTTGGTTAAGTAAATCAAAGTCATTATAGAATTCTTCTGTTATATCTAGACGAGTTTTTATTTCATTTAATTCATATAACGGTCGCAGTAGCCATTTTTTTAAGCATCTAGAGCCCATAGCAGTTTTAGTTCTATCCATTACCCAGTATAGTGAGCCTTTTTTGCTTTTGTGTTGAATAGATTCAACTATTTCTAAGTTATTTAAGGTTATATTATTTAAGAATAGGGTGTTTTCTAAGGTATATTGCTTAGGTTTCTGTATAGAAGTAGAAGCTTTTTTGTTTTTAATAAGATAGCTAATGATTGTTGCTACAGCATGTATTGCAGAATATGTTTCTGAAAGACCAAGCGTATCAAGTGAGAACAGTTTAAAAGTGTTTTTGCATATTTCAGTAGATTCTTCTATTGAAAGTGGATTTGATTTTGTTATATATGGGAAATCTTTAAAATCAGCTGCTTCAACAGTTGTAGGAATTAACAGTTCTCTAGGTGCTATACGTTCAATTTCATTTCTAAAAAGTTCTTCATTAGTTGTTTCTGTAAAATAGAATTCACCAGTAGAAATATCACAGTAAGAAATGCTAAATAGACCCTTTATAGTATTGATATCAACTGCTGCTAGATAATTGTTATCTGACGAATCTAATAAATGCTCTTCGATGATGGTTCCCGGGCTTATTACATCTACTACTTCTCGTTTTGTAATCCCTTTTCCAATAGTAGCTTCCTCTGTTTGCTCACATATCGCAACCTTGATATTGTTCTTCAGAAGTTTTGGTAAATAGTTTGGGAGTGCATGATAGGGAATCCCGCACATTGGTATTTTGTTTCCAAATTCATCTTTACCTCGCCCTGTAAGTGTTAGTCCTAATACTCTAGATGCTTTGTATGAGTCTTCGAAAAACATCTCATAGAAGTCACCTAGTCTGAACAGTAGGATACAGTCATCGTATTCCGACTTGATGTCCATATATTGTTGCATCATTGGGGTTAAAACCATTTTAAGCGAAAATTATGTCTAACTTGTTGGTGATGTTATTAACAATAGTTTGAAACTCTAGGTTAACCTCATCTTCCTCAAGTGTTTTATCTTGCCCTTGGAAGACTAGCTGGATAGTCATGTTGATTTTATCATCACCATGTTTCTTTCCATCATAGATATCTATTAGGTTTACGTTCTTTAAGTTCTTTGCTTTAGATTTATTGATTACTTTTAATATACTATCGAAGTCTACATTTTTGTCTATCCAGAAAGATGTATCTCTTTTCATTGTTGGGTATAAAGAGAATTTTTTATATTTTCTTTTTATGCTAGCATATTTTTTTATACTTACAGGTCTTATTTCCATGTAATACATTTTTGTTTTGAACCCATAGTGTTCATTAATGCTTGGGTGTACTTCTCCAAACACTGCAAGTGTATCTTTCCCAATCGTCACCTTAGCTGATTTTCCAGGGTGTAGGAATTCATATATATCGTTTCTAGAGTAGTTTACTTGTTTTAGGTTTAAGAAAAGCAGAAGCTCTTCTACAACACCTTTTAATTCTGGGAAGCTATATGTTTTCTTTTCTTTTACAGTAACAGGTGTAATTGGCGACGCTGCAAATAATGCTGCTGCCTGTAATTCCTGAACAACTGTCTCGCCATTGAGATAATAGGCGTTTCCTATTTCAAATATATTATATCCTTCAACTAAATGACGACTGTTATAGTCTTGGGTTTTGATTAAAGAAATAAATAAATTAGTTCTAAGAACTGACTCAGAACTTGTAAGTGGGTTCTTCATCTTAATTGCTTCTTTGTTAAAAGTAATAGGTAGCTCATTAGGTGATACCATTGAGTATGATACTGTTTCTGATAAACCTTTTTGAGTCATAAAGTCTCTAATGCTTTTTGAAATATCATAATTGGATAAGTTTAATTCTAATCTATTAAAGTTTCTAATAGGAGGAAGTACTGATTCTATATTGTTGAATCCAAATATTCTACCAATCTCTTCTATTAAGTCTGCTTCTCTTGTAACTTCAGCTGCTCTAAAAGAAGGAACAGTTATAATATCCTTATCAGCAGTAAACTCTAATCTTTCTAAAATATTAATCATTTCTTTTTTATCAATATTTGTACCTAGAAGAGAGTTAACTCTTTCTGGTCTTAGCTCTATAGTTACTGGTTTTGGTTCAGCTTCATATACATCACAAATATTGGAGCTTATTGTTCCTCCACAGATATCTAATATAAGCTTGATGGCTCTGTGAAAAGCAAATTCTGTATTATAGAAATCAACACCTTTTTCGAATCTCTGTGAAGCTTCAGTTCTAATACCTTTTAGAAATGATGTTCTTCTTACACTTATTGGGTCAAAGCTAGCAGCTTCTAAAACAATGTCAGCAGTGTCATCATGTACTGCAGAGTTTTTTCCGCCTATAACACCCGCAATTGCTAGAGGTCCAGCATTGTCAGCTATGATTAAGTTTGTATCACTTAGTTTAATTTCCTGGTCATTAAGAGCTTCAAGAGTTTCGCCTTCTTTGGCAGTTCTTACTACAATCGTAGCCGCAGTTATCTTTTCATAAGAAAATGCGTGTAATGGCTGACCGCATTCATATAATACATAATTAGTTATATCCACGATGTTATTAATCGGCTTAATATCTACAGATCTTAGCTTTTTCTGCATCCATTCTGGAGAAGGTGCTATTTTGATTCCTTTTATTACTACACCCATATATCTTTCGCAAAGTTCTGGTGCTTCATTGATTACTTTAAGCTTAGATTCGTGTTTTGAGTTGTCTTTGTAAGATATATCAATCTTCTTTGTCTTTTTGTCATAGATTGCAGCAATTTCTCTAGCTAATCCTTGCATGCTAAGTAAATCACCTCTGTTTGGAGTAATGGTGATATCTAATACTTGTTCCGTCATTTCAAGGTATTCTGATACATCAGTACCTATTGCTGGTTTATTTTCTAGAATCATTATTCCTTGCGCAGAGTCAGATAATCCTAGCTCCATTTCAGAACACATCATTCCTTCGCTTTTAATTCCTCTTAGTTTTGAGCTTTTTATTAGAACTCCATTTGGTAGGTCAGCTCCTTCTATTGCTACAGGGATAATAGCGCCTTCAAATACATTTGGTGCGCCTGTTACTATCTGAATATTAGTAGTGCCTGTTTCTACTTGGCATACTACAAGCTTGTCGGCATCAGGGTGTTTTTCTATTTTGGTTATTTTACCAACAACAACTTTATCTAATTGTTTCTTTTGGTCGATTTTATCTTCAATCTCACAACTATGATCTGTTAGCTTTGCAGCAAGACCATTGATGTCGTCATCTATATTTACAAGTTCTTTTAGCCAGCTAATAGGTAATAACATTAGAATTGCTCCAGAAAAAATTTATGATTATCGTAATAATACTTGATGTTATCAATGCCATATTTAAGCATAGCAAGTCTCTCAACTCCTACACCAAATGCGAATCCAGAATATACTTCTGGGTCTATGTTTACTTTTTCTAATACATTAGGGTCAACCATTCCAGCACCTAGTATTTCTATCCAGCCAGTTTGCTTACATACGCCACAGCCTTTACCGCCACAAATCACACATTGAACATCTAGCTCAACACTTGGCTCAGTAAAAGGGAAGTAGCTTGGTCTTAGCTGAACTTTATTGCCTTTGTTAAAAAACCGCTCAATGAAGAATTCCAAAGTAGCTTTTAAATGTGCAAACGATACGCCTTTATCTACATAAAGACCTTCTATTTGGTGAAAGACAGGAGAGTGAGATACATCAGAATCACTTCTAAATACTTTTCCTGGCATTATGACTCTTACAGGAGGTTCCATATTTTCTAGAACTCTAATCTGTACATTAGAAGTATGTGTTCTCATTACATGATTTTCTTTAGTTTCTAAATAGAAAGTATCATGCATATCTCTAGCTGGGTGGTCTGGTGGGAAGTTTAGAGCTTCAAAATTATAGAAATCTGTTTCTAGCTCAGGTCCTTCAGCAATAACAAAGCCTAATTCTTTGAATATCTCTTCAGCCTCATAGATTATTTTTGTAATAGGGTGGATAGTTCCTGTTTTTATTCCTTGCACTGGTAATGTTAAATCAATCTTCTCAGATTGTAGTTTGTTTTTTAGTTCTCCGTCTTTAATCTCTACTGATTTAGTTTCAATTTTTTCAGAGATTTCTTGCTTAAGTTTGTTAAGAAGAGGTCCGAATTCTTTTTTTTCTTCAATAGATAGGGCTTTCATTCCTTTTAGAGCTTCAGTAAGAGAACCTTTTTTCCCTAGGAATTCTATTCTGATTTTTTCAGCTGTATCAAGGTCTCCACAGTTTTGGATAGAGTTTAAAAAGTTATTTTTTATAGTTTCTACTTGTTTATGCATTAATTCCCCTATGTGAATGGCTCAAATCATTATAAAAGAAGTAGTTGTTTAGTTCAAGTTGACATATCTATTACTATTCCATAGTATAATCCTATTATGAGTGAGCAAAATACACAGATGTATGATGATGAAATTGATTTAATTGCATTAGTTAAAACTTTATTTCATTATTGGAAATTAATCGTATCTATTACAGCTACTGCAACAATAATAGCAATTATATTTGCGATGTTAGCTACTCCAATGTTTAAATCTAGTGCTAAGTTCTTTATTCCTCAGTCAGATAATTCTTCTATGTCAGGCTATATGTCTGCAATTAGTAGTTTGGGTTTAGGTGGAATGCTTGGTGGTGACGCTTCTTCAGAGATAGTCCTTAATCTTATTAATTCTAGAAGAATGGCTAGAGATATCGTAAATGAATTTGATCTAGTAAATGTTTATAACAGCAGAGTCGGTAATGATAAAAACAAATCTGTTAGTGCCGAGCAGCAAGTAAGAGAAATGTATAATGCAGTAAACCAATTAAAAGGGAGTATGAGTGTTAATAAAGACAAAACAGGACTTATATCACTTGCAGTTGAAGACAGAGACCCTCAATTAGCAGCAGATATCGCTAATTTTACTATTAAGAATCTAGATGTAATAAATGAAGAGCTTAAAGTTAGTTCGCAGAAGCCACTTGTTACTGTACTTGATGCTGCTGAGAAACCTTTGCAAAAATCAAAACCAAACAAGAAGATGATGGTTATCATTGGCTTTATTACTGGAGGAATGATTTCCGTTTTCTTATCGTTCCTTTTAGATTATTTGAAAAAGAACTTTAATATATAATACGATGACAAATAATCTTATGAGAATCCAAAAACACTTATCACAAGAAGGAATCCTTTCAAGAAGAAAAACAGAAGAGTACATAAAAAAAGGATGGATACTTCTAAACGGAGAAGTAGTTATAGATTTAGGTACAAAAATAGAACCGGGAAAAGATATTGTTGAACTTACAGAAGAAGCAAAAGCCGTAAAGTTTACCTATATGCTTTTTAATAAGCCATTTGGTATTTTTACAAATTGTCCTGAAGATGGAGAAAAACAAATTACAGATTTGCTTCCTGCAGAATACGCGAAAATAAGTAGCGTAGGGCGTCTCGATAAAGATTCTGAGGGAATTATATTGATGACAGATGATGGTGCTATGGCTAACCATTTTTTGAACTCAGGCTTTGAACATGAAAGAGACTATGAAGTACGGATTGATAATGTTATGACTAGAACAATGCAGTCTAAGTTAGAAGATGGTATTCGCATGATGGATACAATTACTAAGCCATCTAAAATAAAGATTATATCAAAACAAAGATTCATTATTACTCTTACTGAAGGCAAAAACCGTCAGGTAAGAAGGATGCTTAAAAAAGTTGGCGTAAATGTTGTTAAACTTAAGCGAATTAGTTTTGCTGGGTTTAAACTTGGCGATCTTAAGTCGGGTGATTATCGCTTGTTAGAAAAAGAAGATTTCCAGACGGACTTTATTACTTCTGAATAATTATAGTACTATATAGGTATGCAAGTCGAAAAACGTCCATTTGGAATAGTTCTTTTTTTATTATATATAATAAATATCTTTATTTTTTTAATAGCAGGGCTTTATGTTTTAGATTTAGTTGTTAAGTATTTGCATTTCCTTAATTATATATCTCCTTCATTAATTAAATATTATTTTGCTATGATGCCAGTCGATATTATTGCTTTCGGTTTCGATTTAGTAATCATCTATTTCTTGTTATCTGCAAGAAAGGTTATCAAAGATAGGGTCTTAGGTGGATCAAAACTATTAAATGCCAGTCTTCTTTCAGCAGTTTTTGTTTATTTGCTGAAGTTTATTTTCCTAAATTTATTTATATATTTTTCAGTGGTGCCAGTAGTTAAGGATTATCATTTCATGGTCATGTTTAAGTTTGTCTTTGTTCGTTTAACACTTTTCCTTTTTATATATCCAGCATTCGGATTATTAATGCAATACGCAAAAAGTGTTACTTGGTATTTTGGACATAACTATAAAGGACTTTATGCTTTTAAGAGTTCTTTTCATCTTCCATTAGGAACATATTTTAATATTGTGGGACGGGTTTCGTTTGTAGTTTTTGTTATATTTTCAGCATTATTTCTTCCATACATTTCTGTTAATTTTAAAGTATTAGTAAGTCTTTTATCTGGTGCTGGTGCTTTTTATTGGTTATTTATACCAAAAAAAGAATTGGATTAGTTTATTTCTTTTGAGCTTTAGCCCAAGAATCTTTTAGTGTGATTGTTCTATTGAATACTAGTTTATCTGGAGTGGAATCTTTGCTATCAACACAGAAATAAGCTTTTCTTATGAATTGATAAGATGTTCCTGTTTTAGCTTCTACTAAACTAGGTTCAATAAATGCTGTAATAGTCTTGGCAGAGTCAGGATTAACAGTTTCTAACCAGTCAGTTCCTTCAGGTGCATCATATGGATCTTCTTGTGCGAATAAGTGATTATAAAGTCTTATTTCAGCTTCTTTAGCATGTTTAGTAGATACCCAGTGTAGTGTTCCTTTTACTTTTCTGCCATCAGGGCTATTTCCGCCTCCACGTGTTAGTGGGTCATATGTACAATGTATTTCTGTAATATTTCCGTTACTATCTTTTTCTATATGAGTACATTTTACGAAGTAGGCATGTTTTAGTCTTACTTCTCTACCGATATCAAGACGGAAGAACTTTCTTGGAGCATCTTCCAGGAAGTCATCACGTTCAATGTATAGTTCTTTAGAGAAAGGTACCTGACGTATGCCTGCATTTTCATCTCCAGGGTTATTGTCAGCATCAAGCATTTCTTCTTTATCATCAGGATAATTGTCTATTATAAGTTTTACTGGGTCTAGAACTGCCATAACTCTTGTAGCTTTCTTATTCAAGTCATCACGAATAAAGTGTTCAAGCAAAGCAAAGTCAATTGTGCTGTACGTTTTATTGACACTAATTCTATCAGCAAAAGCTTTAATCGCTTCTGGCGTATAACCTCTGCGTCTCATTCCTGCTATTGTTGGCATTCTTGGATCATCCCATCCATTAACTATATTTTCTTCTACTAATTTTAGTAATTTTCTTTTACTCATAACAGTATAAGAAAGGTTTAATCTTGCGAATTCTATTTGTCTTGGTTTGCTTGGTACTGGCAGATTATCTAAGAACCATTCATATAAAGGTCTATGATCTTCAAATTCCATGGTGCAGATTGAATGAGTAATATTCTCTATTGAATCTGATTGTCCATGAGTAAAGTCATACATTGGGTAAATACACCACTTATCACCAGTTCTTGGATGTTCTGCGTGTTTAATTCTGTAGAGAACAGGATCGCGCATATTAAGGTTAGGAGAACTCATGTCTACTTTAGCTCTTAAAACTTTTTTTCCGTCTGAGAAGTCTCCGCTTTTCATCTTAGTAAACAACTCTAAGTTTTCTTCTTTGCTTCTATTTCTATATGGGCTGTCCTTGCCTGGCTCTGTAAGTGTTCCTCTGTGTTCTTTTATTTCTTCTGCTGTAAGGTCCTCAACATATGCCTTATCAGTATTAATTAAATGGATTGCCCATTCATACAGCTGTTCAAAATAATCAGAAGAATAGTGAATGTGCTCGTTCCAATCAAATCCAAGCCATTTTATATCTTCTTTTATAGCATTAATATACTCAATTTCTTCTTTTTCAGGGTTTGTGTCATCAAATCTTAAGTTACAATGTCCTCCAAAAGTTTGTGGTAACCCAAAGTTTAGGCAAATAGATTTAGCATGTCCGATGTGTAGATATCCGTTTGGTTCAGGCGGGAACCTGCTTATTACTTCACTATGTTTGCCTGAAGCTAAGTCTTCTTTAATTATTTGTTCTATAAAATTAAGATTTTTTTCGGTGCTTTCCATTATGGGATAGTATTTTAACATAGCCTCCCCTAATAGGGGAGGCTATTTTTGACCTCTCTGTCAGTCTGCGACTGGCATCTCTCCTATTAGGAGAGACTTTTTAATTACTAAAAATAAGAAGTGACAAGTATTAAAGCCTCCCCTAATAGGGGAGGTGGCCACGAATGTGGTCGGAGAGGTCTGTATTAGAAGTTTGTTGTATTTTGCAAAACCGGAGGGGGATGTATTAAAATATGTGAATTGGAAGACTTAAATTAATAAGGAAATTATAATGGACTTGGAATTTTCAAAAGAATGGTTAAAAGAAAAAGGATTAGTATGGAATGGCAGGTCGTTACCATATAATGGAAAGTTGATTGATAGAGCAAGAGCACTTCGTAGAGAAATGACAAAAGAAGAAAAGAAGTTATGGTATGAGTTCTTACAGAAATATCCATTGAAATTTTATAAACAAAGAATAATAGATCATTATATCGTTGATTTCTATTGTCCTATAAAAAAGTTAGTTGTTGAAGTTGATGGAAGTCATCATTTTACTAAAGAGGGAATTGTTCTTGATTCTATTCGAACAGATGTTTTAGAGATATATGGAGTAAGTGTTTTAAGATTCACTAATAGACAGGTCTTAGATGATATCTTATTTGTTCGTAATGAAATAGATAATTACATAAAATCACCTTTTAACCTCTCTGTCAGTCTATGACTGACATCTCCCCTATTAGGGGAGACTTTTATTGGTTTCAATGTATGTATGAATTTGTATTTTTAAGCCTCCCCTAATAGGGGAGGTGGTTTTGCATATCTGCAAAACCGGAGAGGTCTGTATTTGATAGGTCTATTTATCACAAACTTAAAATAATGTTTATGCTGAGCTTGTCGAAGTAAACGACTAAACTTATAATAAAGTAATGACTCCAAGTGCAAGGATATTTTTAAAGAAACTTATAGACGCAATATTATTAATGTTGTTCGTTATAATGATTGGCACACTTGGCTATAAATTTTTATTTCCAGAAGTGTCGTTAATTAACTGCGTATTCTCAACTGTTATTACAATATCAACAGTTGGATTTGAGGATCTGCTAGGCGTTTCTGGTAACCCAATAGCCATGTTTTTTACAATTGGACTTATTGCAGTTGGTGGGAGTATTGTTTTATACGCATTATCAGTACTTACAGCAATGCTTGTAGAAGGTTATATTCATTCAATAATAATGGAAAGAAATGCAAAAAGGAGGGTAGCAAAAATGAAAGATCACGTAATCATATGTGGAGCAGGAACTACATCTTACCATGTAGTAGAAAGGTTATATTCTGAAGGGACAAAAATGGTTGTTATTGATAGTAATAGCGATAATGTTGAAAAGTTGCAAAGAAATTTCAAAAAGATGCCTGTGCTTTTGATGGATGCAACTTCTGATGAATCATTAAAAGAGGCAAACATTGAGAATGCCCACACGCTTGTGGCAACGCTTGCTAGTGATAAAGACAATTTATTTGTAACGATTACGGCTAGAATGATGAACCCAGGTATTCAAGTTATATCAAGAGCTATTGATTTTAATTTACAAGATAAATTTATGAGAGCTGGTTCTTCCTATGTAGTTTCTCCAAATTACCTAGGTGGTGAAAATATTGCTAATAGGATTATTAACCCAAACATTCAAGGGTTTTTAGAGAATATTATCAACAAAGATAAATCAAAGTCTATTAACCTTTTTACTATTAAAGTTCCTTTTAATAGCAAAATTGAGGGAAAAACTTTGGCTGAGTCACAGATTACTAAGAAGACAGGTATTAATATTATTTCTTATTCTCCTAACGGAAACATGGATAATTTTATTTTTAACCCTTCCGCTGATTTAGAAGTTTATTCTGGTGGGATGTTATTATTCATTGGCTCTCAAGAGCAAAAAGAAGAGTTAGAAAAACTAGTTAGTGCATAATGAGTAACTGCTGGGATAAAGACAATGAGTTTGTATCGAAAGAAGCTTTAGAAAACAAACAAATAGACTTATTAAATGAAACAATAGCTCGTGCAAAGAAGTCAGATTATTATAAGAATGTTTTAAAAGACGTAGAAACGATATCTTCAATAAAGGATATTGAAAGCATTCCTTTTGTCATGAAGCAAGATTTGCGTGATAACTTTCCTTATGGTTTTTTGGCTGTAGATAAAACTGATTTAGTAAGATTACATTCTTCTTCTGGTACTACAGGTACTCCCACAGTTGTGTTTTATACTGCAAAAGATCTAGATGATTGGGCAGAGCTAATTGCGAGATGTATGATAATGACTGGCTCAACAAAGGATGATGTTTTTCAGAATACTATGGGTCATGGACTTTTTACTGGTGGACTTGGTTTTCATTATGGGTCAGAGAAAGTGGGAATGCTAACCATTCCGTTTGGTCCTGGTAATAGTCAGCGACAGATATGGTTTATGAAAGAATTTGGGGTAAGTGTAGTTCATATACTTCCTAGCTATGCAATGCATCTATATTCGGCTTTTCAAGAGCTAGAGATGTTGCCAGCCGATTTAGGTCTTAAAATTGCCTATATTGGCGCTGAGCCACATTCGGAAGAGATGCGGAGACAGATAGAACAGCTATACAATATAAAAGCATATAATTCTTATGGCTTATCTGAAATGTGTGGGCCAGGTGTAGCTTTTGAGTGCGAGCATCAAGATGGGCTGCATGTATGGGAAGATCATTTCTATCCAGAGATAATTAATCCAGAAACTGGAGAAGTTTTGCCAGACGGGGAAGAAGGCGAGCTTGTGCTTACAACATTACAGAAGGAAGCAATGCCATTACTTAGATATAGAACAAAAGACCTTACGCGCATTATCCCAGGCAAATGTAAGTGTGGAAGAACTCATAGGAGAATAGATCGCATAAAGGGTAGAACAGATGATATGCTTATATTAAATGGGGTTAATACATTCCCAATTCAAATTGAGAAAGTGTTAATGAATGTAGCTGGAATTGGGCGCAACTATAAAATAGAAATTCATAAGAGAGGTTATATGGATAAACTTATAGTATTTGCAGAAGTTACAGAAGAAGCTTTTACAGATAATTATAAAGATTTAGAGAACCTAAAAAATAATGTAATAAATGCATTGAAGAGTGAATTGTTAATCACTCCAGATGTTAATTTAGTTGGTCCAAACTCAATAGAAGTTAGTCCAGGTAAAGCTAAACGTATTTTTGACATGAGATAAAAAGAGGGAGAGATATATGACAGAAAAACAACTTTTATCCGGAAATGAAGCAATAGCAAGAGGTGCATACGAAGCAGGAGTGGCAGTGGGCGTGGGATATCCAGGCACACCGTCTACTGAAATATTAGAAATTTTTACGCAATATGAAGATGTTACTACAGAATGGTCTGTAAACGAAAAAGTAGCATTAGAAGTCGGTATCGGTTCAGCCTTAGCAGGAAAAAGAACCATAATTACTATGAAACATGTTGGGTTAAATGTAGCAGCTGACCCTTTATTTACTTCGTCATATATTGGAGCGAATGCCGGAATGGTTATAGTCGTAGCCGATGATCCTGATTTGCATTCCTCTCAGAACGAACAAGATACAAGACATTATGCGAGAGCAGCTAAGATTCCAATGATAGAGCCAGCTGATTCACAAGAAGCTAAAGAATATGTGCGTATAGCTTGTGAACTTAGCGAAGGGTTTGATACACCTATTTTCTTAAGAAGTGTAACAAGAATCTCTCATTCAAAAACAATTACTACTTTAGCTAAGAAGCTAAATTTTGAACATGATAAAGGTTTTGAAAAAGAGAATATTCGCAAACATGTAATGATACCTGCATTTGCTAGAGCAAGACACTTCGTTGTGGAAGACAGATTAGAAGCTTTAGAAGAGTTTTCTAACAGAATAGATATTAATAAAATAGAAAAAGGGAATGGTAAAACAGCAATCATTAGTGCTGGACTTTGTTATAACTATGTAAAAGAAGTGTTTCCTGATGCAGATATATTTAAGATAGGAATGGTGTTTCCTTTGCCAATAGCTAAGCTTAAAAAATTCTGTGAAGGCTACGATAAGGTATATGTTGTGGAAGAACTTGAACCGTTTATTGAAAATTTCTTGAAAGCTAATGGTGTAACAAATCTTATAGGCAAGGATATACTTCCAGTTACTGGAGAATATAGTCCAGAGCTAATCTATGATGCTATTACAGGCACAAAAACATCAGCAGGGCTTAGCGTTGATGTTGAAGCATTTTCAAGACCGCCAATGTTATGTCCTGGCTGTCCTCACGCTCAAACATTTAATATTTTGAACCGTATGGGATTAACAGTATCTGGCGATATAGGCTGTTATACACTAGGTGCGTTGCCCCCTTATTCTGCTATGCATATATGTGTAGATATGGGAGCTAGTATCCCCGTGGCACAAGGTTTAGCAATAGGACAAGGTAAAGATTTTAAAAATGATATTGTTTCGGTAATTGGTGATGGCACTTTTGCTCACTCAGGAATTACTGGGTTGATTAATGCTGCTTATAATAAACGAAATGGTTTAGTGATTGTACTTGATAACAGCACAACAGCAATGACGGGAATGCAACCAAATCCATTTAACGGTTCTACTATTAATGGAGACGAAACAGTCGTACTAGACTATAAGAAGCTTGCCGAAGCTATTGGTATCGGTGCTGATAATTTTAGAAAAGTTACTGCTTATAAAGAGTCAGATATTGAGACCGCAGTTACAGAATTGCTAGCAACAAAAAAACTATCCTTAATGATTGTTGAAGGGCCTTGTTTAATCTATAAAAGAAAAAAAGGAAAGAAATAATGAGCAAAATAACTAATATTTTAATGGTTGGCGTTGGCGGCCAAGGAATAATGACAGCCAGTGATCTTTTAGCAAAAGCAGCAATGTTTGATGGTCATGACGTAAAGAAGTCTGAGATACATGGCATGAGCCAGCGTGGCGGGTCTGTATTTAGTCATGTTCGATATGGCGAGAAAGTATTCTCTCCAACAATAAAAAAGGGAGAAGCTGATATCCTTCTATCTTCTGAAGTTATCGAGACAGTAAGATGGTTGTCTTATGCAAACAAGGATACAAAACTTATTCTTTCAAATGCTTATATAAAACCAGATACAGTAAAAGAATATCCTGAGAATGTTGTAGAGACATTAAAAAAAGAATTTACGACATCTTATGTATTAGAGCCAAAAGAGATAAACGAAAAGAATGGAAGTATGAAAGTACTAAACACAACACTTCTTGGCGTAATGTCAGCTAACTTAGATATTTCAATTGAATCATGGGAAAAGGCTATGGAGCAATCAGTTCCTAAGGGAACATTAGAGTTGAACCTAAAAGCGTTTAAATTAGGCAGAGAATTAGTCTAGGAGGTCTGTTTATGTGGAATGAGAAAATAGAAAAGATGCCAGCAGATAAACTGCAGACAGAACAATCGAAGTCATTAAAAAGTTTAGTAAATTTAGTATATAAAAATGTAGAGTTTTATAAGAAAAGGATGGATGATTTTGGAGTAAAACCTACTGATATTAAAGATATTAACGATATATCCAAATTGCCATTCACTACCAAACAAGATATGAGAGAAGTATATCCGCTAGGTCTTTGTGCTGCTGATAAAAAGGATATTGTAGAGGTGCACATGTCTTCTGGAACCACAGGAACTCCAGTTGTTAATTCTTATACATTAGAAGATATAGAGATATGGTCAGAAGTAATGGCTAGAACACTAGCTCAGGGCGGTGCAACTAGTGAAGATATTCTGCAGAATGCTTATGGATATGGACTTTTTACTGGTGGGTTTGGTGTTCACTATGGTGGGCGTAAGATGGGCTGTTTTACAATTCCTATTTCAGGCGGCAATACCAATAGACAGTTACAAGTAATGAGAGATTTCGGGTCTACATTAATTACATGTACACCTTCTTATAGCCTATATCTTGCAGAAGCAGGGAAAGAGGCTGGAATGGATTTTTCTAAGATGCCACTAAAGGCTGGGTTCTTTGGAGCTGAAGCTTGGAGTGAAACAATGAGAACAGAGATTGAAGCAAAACTTCATCTGAAAGCATATGACATTTACGGACTTACAGAGATTATTGGCCCTGGTGTTGCAGGTGAATGTGAGGCGCAAGAAGGTCTTCATTTCTTTGAAGATCATTTCTACCCAGAAATTATTAATCCTGATACAGGTGAAGTATTACCTGATGGAGAAAAGGGTGAGCTTGTAATCACAACTCTTACGAGAACAGGAACTCCAGTTCTTAGATATAGAACAAGAGATATAACCTATATTTTTAAAGAGAAATGTAGCTGTGGAAGAACACATCGTAGAATTCACAGATTATTAGGTCGTACAGACGATATGTTAATTATTCGTGGTGTGAATATATTCCCTTCACAGATAGAGAATGTGCTTCTTAAACAAAAAGGGATAGAACCTCATTACCTTCTAGTAATTGATAGAGTTAATAATCTAGATACCTTAGAAGTACAAGTAGAAATGAGTGATGACCTAGCTTTTGATTCTATTAAGGTTGTAGAAAAAGTAGAGCATGATATAGCACACGCACTTCATAATGAATTGTTGATTTCAGCTAAGGTTAAATTGGTTGCACCAAAGAGTATTCAACGCTCTGAGGGTAAAGCTAAAAGAATTGTTGATAATAGAAATATTTAAGGAGAAACAAATGATTAAACAAATTTCAGTTTTTATGGAGAACAAGCCAGGTATTCTATTAGATATGACGAAATTGCTTTCAGCTAAAAATGTAAACATTAAAACTCTTTCTTTAGCAGATACTGCTGAATTTGGAATCGCTAGATTAATTGTGGATAATCCAGATGGAGTTGCAGAAATGCTTAAGAGCAACGGCTTTAATGCAAGAACAACCTCAGTATTAGCAGTAGAAGTTCCAGATCAAGTAGGTGGTCTAGCAATGGTGTTAGAAGTAATTACAGAAGCAGGCATAAATGTAGAGTATATGTATGGTTTCGTTGAAAAGAAACATCCAGATAAGGCTCTTTTGGTTTTTAAAGTAGAAGAAGTAGATAGAGCAGCTGAGCATCTTAAATCTAAAGGATTGAATTTAGTTTCTAAAGACGATATTTCTTAATGCAATATACCGTAAAGCTGAGAACACATAATCAGCACTTAGAGTACTTAGAATCGGAATTAGAGCAACTGAAGTTTGTTTATACGAGCGAGTTGTTTCCTGATGAGAAAGAATATGATTCAGCAATAATTATTTACTGTGATAATAAGCCACAGCAAGATGAGGCATTTGTTATATTAAACAGTAAGTTTTCAGATATCTCAAAAATAGAAAAATATGCGTTAGAAGATGTTGATTGGCAGGAAGCATGGAAAAGCCATTTTGAGCCAATACGAGTTGGCAAACTAGCCGTAACAATTTCAGAGGATGATTTTATTGCTTCAGACGAGGTTAGAGTGCTAATAGATCCAGGCATGGCATTCGGCAATGGCGGACATCCCACGACAAAGGGTTGTTTGTTCTTCTTAGAGAAGCTTGTTAGTGCGAACATGAAGGTTTTAGACTTTGGGACAGGCTCAGGCATTCTGGCGATTGCTAGTGCGAAGTTTGGAGCTACTGAGATTGATGCTGTAGACAATGATCCTATAGCAATTCCTGTATGTGAAAAGAATGCTCTTATTAACAATGAAAAAAAAATTAACTTCATGACTTCAGATGAGTTTGAGATTCAGCAGGATTACAACCTAATAGTGGCTAACATAACGGCAGATGTGTTGATAGAGTTTTTTGAATATTTAACAAAGAAACAGCAAAAGTTAAAAATTATGATTCTTTCAGGCATAAGTGACTACCGAAAAGCACAAATGGATATTTTTCTAAACGCTGAAGGCATTAGTGTTTCAGACGTATTTACTGAAAATGGCTGGTATACATATTTAATTAGCTTATAGGCTGCAATTTTTCTATACTTACTTCGATATATGTATATGAGAAGTAAAGTTATTTCAATCAGTAATGAATTTACTATTAGTGGAGGCAAAGGTCTTCGCAGTTTTCAACTTGCCACTGAGAGTAATTATTATAATATGCTCAGCGAGGTTGACCAAGAGCGACTGCTTGAATTATTAGCAACTGATCATAAACAAATAGAGAATTCTAGAACTTGTACTCTTACCCTTAAGAATCCAATCTTTGTTGATTATGGAAATATTACTGTTAGAATCTCAGAATTATCTATAAAAGGAATTAGATTTGATAGTAATGAAGTACTTGTTCCACATACTGGTAGAGGTGCAGTTATTAATTCTTATTCAGCAGATGAGAATGGAAAACTTATTGAAAAATTAGCAACAACAACGCCCAATGGTGCTGCATTATTTTCTGAAGCAAGAGATGAATTCCATATGACAAAGATTGCACACGAGAGTGATATATTGTTGGATAACAAGGTTTTTACAAAGATTCCTATTGGTTATGGTAAATATCCCAATATTAATTATATATTTCCGAATAATTCATTAAGAGCTGGTGAAGAGGAAAATGTTGGATTTATTATATTTGGAGTTAACCCAATTTTAAACATAAGAACAGAAAAAGGAGTTGTCGCTTCTTTACCTAAAGCTTATTTAGCTGAAATGAGAGAATTGGGTTCAACATTAAGATCATTACATGAGGCGAACATATATCATTCTAGCTTACATGGAGGGAATATCTTTATCGCTCCACAGATAAGAGTAGTTCATGATTTGCCTGATTCTATAGATTTAAGCAATATGTCTATGGCTCAGAAGACAACATATATGTTTAGAGATTTGTTTTATGCCGCAAGTAAAGTAGAGTCTGTAATGAGAGAGGTTGATGATAAAAGAATTGCTAAAAATGAAGGAGAAAGAACCGTTTTAGACGGTTATTTTGGTGTAGACACTGCAGAAATATTTGATCATTATCAATTGAATTTTTTATTTACATTTTTACAGTCAGTGCCGTTTGAAACGCTTAATTATCCTCTTTTAGAAATGCTTAAATCTGTAGCTTGTGGCTTACCTACTCACTAGATTAGTAGTAGAATAAATATCAAATATATTATTGGAGGATATCATGAAAGTAATAGGCATTAATGGAAGCGCACGCAAAGATGGCAATACTGCAATTCTTATCAATACTGTTTTTAAGGAATTAGAAGCTGAAGGTATTGAAACAGAATTAATTCAACTTTCTGGCACAAATCTTAAAGGCTGTATGGCTTGTTATAAATGTAAGGAAACAAAAAACAATACATGTGTTATTAAAGATGAGCTAAACGGATATATTGAAAAATTATTAGATGCAGACGGAATTATTTTAGGTTCTCCTGTATATTTTGCAGATGTTTCTACAGAGATGAAAGCTTTCATTGATAGAGTAGGTGTCGTATCTAGAGCCAATGGTAATATATTGAAACGAAAAGTAGGTACTGCCTTAACAGCTGTAAGACGAGCAGGAATGCTTCGTGCTCTTGATACAATGAATCATTTTTTTCAGATTAATGAAATGTATATCGCTAGTAGTAATTATTGGAATCATGGAATTGGTGGTGCTATAGGTGCTGTTGAAGAAGATGTTGAAGGTTTAGAAACAATGAAAATATTAGGTCAGAATATGGCTCACATTGTAAAGAAGCTGAAATAGACTCCTTCAGTCAGCTAAAGCATCCACAGGATGACAGGGGGAGTTACAGGCTATATTTTCTTAACTCTTTCTGTAAAGCTTTTGCATTAGTACCACATAATTCGCTTAAGCTATCCCAAAAGTCCTTTTGGTGACCAGGGTATCTAAGATGATTTAGTTCATGAAGAATAACATAGTCTCTTAAGTTGTCGGGTAATCTTGCTAGTCTAATAGACAGATTGATGTTGTCATTAGAAGAGCAACTGCCCCAACGTGTTGATGTGTTTCTTAGGAAGACTCTGTTATATGTAAATCCATGTTCTTTTGCTAGCTCTTCTAATCTATTTGGAAGAATTTTTTTAGCTTCTTTTCTAAGTTGTTTAATATCAGTTGTATTTTTTGGAGGCAATTTGCTTTGCGTCTTTTTTATCCAACCCAAATTCTCTTCTACAACAGCCCCAGCTCTTCGGAATCCAAGCAATGGTGGGAAAGTTACTAAAACATACTCATGTTTTACTGAAATTCTTAGCTTTTTGCTTCTTTTATTTTTTCTTAGGATGATTTTCCCAATACCTGGAAGATCTAGTGTTTTCTCTTTTTTTAACATAGTGAATATTTTACACCCCTTAAGGGATTATGCTACACTTTTTATTATATAAGATATAAGGAGGAGTTTTGGATGAAAAAAAACTTATTATTAATATTAATTTTAGTTTTGACAATGATTATATTTGTAGGGTGCGGAACGACAAATAGCACAAGTAGCACACCAGTTTCTAGGGGATATACAGGTTCAGCTGCTAAAGGAGATTTAGTTACTCTTGATATGAACCCAGATGGAACTTTTTCTTTTGAGAATTCAACAATTTCTTTATCTGTTACAGGTGTATACAACACGTATTCTGTTCCTGGTCTTGGTGTTGATTGTTATAAGGGATCGCAATTGATTGTTGATGATACACCGGTAACGCAAACTGTGTTTTTTAAAGAACTTCCAGAAATAGCATTAGTTGCGTATGTTCCAGATGGTATTGGAGGACAAGAAGTAGCTGTATTCGTTTATGATGAAGCACCCAATCTTAATGGTCCTTTAAATGGAGATTATCACTATTTGGATATCATTACTTCTAATGTTTCTACTGCATCTACTGAAATTGGTTTGTATTCACTTTCTGGTAGTTCAGCGGCTGTAAGTGTTAATTCTTTTTCATCACCAAATAACACAACATATTCTAATCCCAATATGCCATTAGCAATAAGTGGTGGGTATATTTCTGTTTCGGGCACAAGTACAAATGTCGCGGTAGCGCCACTAGGAGTTATGGTAATTGATCATGGTGTAAATAATGGAATGGCAGTTGGCAACAAGGTGCCACCTTCTAGCTATGGTGATGATGATGTTATTGGTTCTTATTTTGGATTATCTGCTAGTGGGAAGAGCTTGTTTAAAGTTGAGGTTATTTCATCAGTAAATATGAATGTACAAGTTTTAGACATTTATACTTTATCTCCAACTTATAGGTCTACTCATATCTTTAATAACAGAACAATTACAGAAATAAAGCCAGGTTTATATGAGTGTGATTTAGGACTAGCTGATAATAATCTTCTGGGTGGTTATAATTTTGGAAAAGTAATTTGGACTATTAATTCTCAGGGTACATTTTTTGGAATCACAGGAGATGATACTTTGAATGTTGGAATGTGTTTTGATAATATTCTCGGGTTAAAGATTTAAGAAAATATAGAATGTTTAATTTAAAAAGCCTCTTCGATGAAGAGGCTTTTTTTTTACTTAGATAAATAAGTTAGTGTCTGCATTTTCAGCTGCACCAAGATATGTAGCAACTCCACTAATCTCAACACCGTCTAAAAGCTCTTCTACTTTTATTCCCATAATATCCATAGACATCTGGCAAGCAATTATTTTTACTCCATTATCAATAGCTGCTTGAATCATGCTTTCTAATGAGTCAACATTTTTGTTCTTCATAACCATACGAATCATTTGTCCGCCCATGCCAGCCATGTTCATTTTAGATAAACCAAGTTTTTTACTACCTCTTGGCATCATCATTCCAAACATTTTGTCCATAAAGCCTTTTTTGACTTTAACATTTTGATTTTTTCTAAGAATATTAAGGCCCCAGAATGTGAAGAACATTGTAACTTCTCTTCCCATTGATGCCGCTCCATTTGCAATAATGAATGCAGCAATAGCTTTATCTAGATCACCACTAAAAACAACAATTGTTTTATCGTTAGGTATATCAGTTAGTATTTTATTGTTTTCCTTTTTTTGACTTTTTTTTATTTCAGCAATAACTTTTCCATCTTTCATGTCTAAAGAGACAAGTTCGTTATCAGTTTTATCTGCCCATACTTCAGCATCTCTGTAAAAACCTTGGTCAGTGGCTTCAATTTGTATTATGTCGCCAATTTCAGCCATTTCGATGCTTTTGGATAGTTTCATTATCGGACCTGGACATTGCATTCCACATGCATTAACAGCAATTGTTTTGCTTGGGCCTTTAATAACTTTTTGAACATCATCTCTTTTATCAATATAATCATTTTCAAAGATTCCTATATTTTCTTGTTTTACTTGAGTAAAGTTATATAGTTTAATCCCACCTGAAAGGTTTTTTACTTTTTCGAATCCATTTTGTTGAAGAATAGTCATGGCAAAGTAACCTGTTTTTCCTTGATTACAATAAACAACTATATCTTTATCTTTTGGTAATTTATCTAAATTGTCTCTAATAGCTTTCTGAGGAATATTAATCGCTGTTGGTATATGCTCTAGCTCATATGACATTTTATCTCTGACATCTACAAAAACAGCACCTTTATCTAGGTATTCCGTTACTTGATCCCAATAAATCAAATCATTTGTTCCTTCTATTTGGTTTATTGCAATCATACCTGCAAGGTTTACAGGGTCTTTTGCTGAGTTAAAAGGAGGAGCATAAGATAGTTCTAGTTTTGCTATATCATATACTGTCATTCCAGCGTGTAAAGCTGTAGCTATGACATCTATTCTTTTATCTATTCCATCTGAGCCTATAAGCTGAGCTCCAAGTACTTTATTGTTATCGGTACTATATATAAGTTTCATTATCATTGGAAAGGCATCAGGATAGTATCCTGCATGCGAAGAAGGTTGCAGGTATACTTTAGAATAAGCTACATTATTCTTTATAAGATTTTTTTCATTACTTCCTACACAGCCAACAGCCATATCAAATACTTTTGCTATAGAAGCACCTGAAGTGCAGTCATATTCTCTAACTCTTCCAGCAATATTGTCTGCTACAATTCTTCCTTGTTTGTTAGCAGAATTTGCTAAAGGAATTAAGTTCATTTTTTTAAAGACACAGTCTTTAATTTCAGTAGCATCTCCTAAAGCATAAATGTCTTTATCTGATGTTAACATATTGCTATCAACAGCTATTCCACCTAAATCGCCAAGTTTAATATCAGCTTGTCTTGCTAGAGTAGTTTCTGGTTTTATCCCAATTGATAAAACAACTAAGTCAGCATTAATAGTTCTTCCAGAGTTTAGAACTATTTCTAACTCATCATCATTAATTTTTTTAAATTCCTTAACTCCATCTTTAAGATAAAGTCCTATATTTTTAGTATGAAGGTGTTGGTGCACAACTGTTGCCATTTCATAGTCAACTACATTCATTACTTGGTTTGCTAATTCAACAATAGAAACGCCAATGCCTAAATCTTTTAAGTTTTCAGCAACTTCTAATCCGATAAAGCCAGCACCAACTACAACAGCTTGTTTTGGTTGTTTTTCATTTATAAAAGATTTTATATTATCCATATCGGCAAGGTTTCTAATAGTAAAAATTTTCTTATCACCAATACCAGGAAGAGGTGGTTTTATTGGGTTTCCGCCTGGGGAAAGAACTAATTTATCATAGCTCTCAGTGTATTCCTTGTTATTCAAATGATCTGTTACCGTAACAGTCTTATTTGTTTTATCAATACTAGTTACTTCTGAGAGGTTTCGTATGTCTACATTAAGCATTGATTTGAATTCTTCTGGGGTAACAAGCTCTAATAACGATCTATCTGTTATTACATCACCAATATAGTAAGGTATCCCACAGTTTGCATAGGAGACTTCTTTCCCCTTTTCGAAAACTATTATCTCGGCACTTTCGTCATTTCTTCTTAGTCTTGCCGCTGTGCTTGCTCCACCAGCTACTCCTCCAATTATTAGTACTTTCATGATATATTTCCTCCCTAGAAATTGATTGTTTATGATATACTTATCTTAGATATAGTATATATCCCCAGGGGGTTCTAGAGCAAGGAAGTATTATGGTTGAAAAAGATAAAATTAAGCACCAATTGAAGATAGTTAAAGGTCAGATAGATGGTATTATTTCTATGATTGATGACGACAAAAAAATTGTTCAGATATTCTTACTCAAATTTCTGCATCAAAAAAAGGATTAAGAAGATCTGCTTCCCTCATATTAGAAGGAAATATTAAAAATTGTATAGACCCATCAATTAATTCAGAAACACTAGATGAATTGATTTCCGCTTTTAAGAAATTTTTATAATAGGAGTTTAATTAAATGATTAAAATTATATTAGAAAAATGTCCCCAGAACCATCCTTGTCCTTCCATTAGAGTTTGTCCAAAAGATGCTCTTTCTCAAGTTGGCTTTGAAGCTCCTAAAGTAGATTATGATAAATGTGTAGGGTGTGACGTGTGTGTTAATTATTGTCCAACAGGAGCAATAGTTTCTAAAAAAAATAGATAAAATATGACTTTCAAAAGGGCTGGTATTACCAGCCCTTTTGTTTAAGAAATTCTAACTTTTAAAAGCTTTATCTAAAAGTTTCTTATCAGGTGCTTTTGTTAATAGACTAACAGCAACTAAGGCAATAACTGCGATAGGTAGTGCAATAATAATTGGGTCTACAACAGGCCAAGGCATTGTATCGATTAACACATCTTTACCAAAGATAAATTTACATAACCCAATTGCTGCAGCTTCTTTTTTATGAAAAAATAACAACCAGAATAGGCTAGTTAATGCACCAACGATGATACTTGTTATAGCACCTTCCTTAGTGGCTTTTTTCCAATATAAACCAGCAAAGTATGTAGGTAAAAAAGTAGCAGCACAGATACCAAAGAAGATAGCAGTACCTCTAGCTATAATGCTGCCAGGTAAGCTGTATCCAATAATTATACTTATAACAATAGCTACAATTATTCCAATTTTTGTCATTAGAACTGTATCTTTTATTTTCCATATTTTACCAACAAAGTCTCTGCCAAAAGATGTTCCCATTGCATGAAACTGAGAACTAAGGGTAGACATCGCAGCTGAAAGTAGTGAAAGCATAAATACATAAACAAACCATGAAGGCATAGCTGAATTGATAAAAGTAGGGATGATTAGATCATGATTCCCTTTAGCGGCAGCTATTGCTATTATTCCTGAATGTTGGAAGAAATACACATTAGAAAGTGCGCCTACGATAAAAGCTATACCAGTCATTGCTAGAATGAATATTCCACCAATAAGGACAGCACGATTTAGCTCTCTGTCACTCTTTACTGTCATAAATCTTACAACAAGTTGTGGTTGTGCTAGTACACCAATACCAACTCCTAAAATAATAGAAGAAGTAAGTGTCCACCACCATGCAGAGTTAAAGGCTGGCATTGCCGTCCATCCAATATGTCCAATCGCTTGTAGTTTTGCAGGAACAAGTCCTGCCATATTTGTTAGTGCTTCATGAGCAGCTGTTACACCACCTAACTCTTTATATGTCATAACTAAAAGAAACAACATTCCAAAAAACATGATTACGCCTTGCATTGCATCTGTGTACATTACACCTTTTAGACCACCAGCTATTACATAGGAAGCAATGATAAGTGAAAATACAAGTAGCGCAATTTCAAAATTTACATTAAGCGTATTTTCTATAAATCTTGCTCCACCAATAAGTACAACTGCAGAATACAGAGGCATGCTTAAGAAGATAATAAGACCACCAGCTTTTTGTATAAAGTCTGATCCAAAACGTTTTCCTAAGAATTCTGGGAAAGTATAGGCTTCAAGATTGTGTCCCATTTTTCTGGTTTTTTTACCAAAGAAAACAAAGGCGATAAATATACCTATTATAATATTTAGTACTGTAAGCCAAAGTAGCCCCATTCCAAATAATCCAGCAACTCCACCAAAACCAACTATGGCAGATGTGCTAATAAAGGTAGCACCATATGATAGTGCCATAACCATTGGATGAATGGATCCTCCAGCAAGAAGATAGTCTTTTTCATTTTTAGTTTTGCTGTAACCAAGAAAGCCTAAATAACCAATTAACAACAAATAAATTACAATAAGTGTACCCAACAAAGGTATGTTCATTAATTTCCTCCTTACATTGTTTTAGATATCTTTTGAGATCTCTTTTTCTTTTTCTTCCCATTTTTGTTCTTCAGCAATTTCTGTGTCTTCTTTATCTGCTCCTTTATTCCAGTAAAGTACTCCGTATACAACGCAAGCTGCAGCACTTAGAAATGATAGAATATAGGCAGAATATATTAATGGATCTTTTATCCCTAGCATAAATGTCCTCCTCTCATTGTTTAATTCGAGTATATCAAAGATTTTTTTTTATTTCATCTCTTTGATGCGAAATTCTCTATTCCTAAGAATTTCTTTATTAGGCCATACGAAGTAGGAGTCGCTGTAGGTTAGCCCTCTAGTGGTTTTGAAGAGTTTTTGTTCTTCTTTAGAGATTGGCATTAAAATATTTTTTTTATTAACCGAGCAGATGGTTCCACCTCTTGCTCTACCAACTGGATCTGTTTCTCCAATATGAAATCCTGCTAATTGCATAGCATGTCTTACGGGTATAGCAGCACAATAGGTGAGAAGCACTCCGTCTTTTGTAATTACTCTTCTTAGTTCTTTGAAAAAGTCTAATGTCCAAAGCTCAGCGTTTCGTTGAGTAGAGAAAGCATCCAAGTATATAACATCGTAGTTATTATCAGGTAGATTTGATAGGTTGTAGCGTGCATCTCCCCATAGCATATTGATAGAACATTTTTCTTGTTCAAAGTTATTTGATTTATGTAATGAACTTAATGCACTATTCCAGTTGAAGCTTGAGTCTTCTTTT
>Ga0075111_1000111_pt1 | contig 39418 bp, 33 predicted proteins | sample AntAceMetag02UKK_FD_69787 | JGI IMG/M metagenome (GOLD analysis project Ga0075111, IMG submission 69787) | Saline lake microbial communities from Ace Lake, Antarctica - Antarctic Ace Lake Metagenome 02UKK | ecosystem: Environmental > Aquatic > Non-marine Saline and Alkaline > Saline | place... | reverse complement strand
ACCTACAATTAATGATATTGCTAATAGCTTTATATAATTATTGATTAGTTTTTGTATTTGATAATTATTATGAATATCTTTTACAAATAATATATCTTTTTTTGTGTCTTTATCTGAGTTAAAAGTGTTAATTCTTTTTTTGTTACTGTCACCATTGCTTGCAACAGTTAATCTTTTTTCTTTGCTGTATACTTTTTCTAATCTTTTACTCTTGAGTGAAAAGTATGAGAATTCTATTTTTGGTATAATATATTTACCGGAAGCCCTTGGGATAATTAGATAAGTATATTTTTTTGTGCTAACGATTTTTCTGTTTACAATTGTTTCTGTAAGTTTAACCTCTGGGTCATATACTTCTATATCATTAGGCAAGTTGATTTTAGGGGTGCTTGATATCTTAAGGCTACCGTTACCCTCAATTATTAAGTCAAAGTATATTCCATTGTTTACACTTATATTGCTTGTCGAAATATTGGCTATTATTGAAAACGATCCTATTGGTGTTGTTTCAGGAAAATTTCGCTTCTTTATAGAAATAGATGTTGTATTTGATTCAACCCTTTTTTGTCTAGTGAATGGATTGTAGAGGAACCCAATTTTACTTTTCCCGATGTTGGCTTGACCATCGCTCTTACTAATAAGGGCAGAGTTTATTTCTATTACTTGATAATTGATATTGTTTAGACGTTCCGTATATCTTTTTTGTTCTTCAGCTAGAGATGGATATTGCTCAATATTCTGAAAGGCAGGGTTTTGTATACCTGTAAGTGAGTATAGGTTTTTGCTAGTGTAGAATTTTTTAGTATATATAATAGGTTCATTTGTATAGTATTCTTTTTTATTTGTAGTTGCTGTGTGGAATATAGCCGGTAGTTGTTTTGTCGTTGTTGTTGCAGTGCTTTTAGTCACAGTTACGATAAATTGGTTTGTGTTAAAAGGCTTATCGTTTATTTTAAAATGTATACTCGGTATTGTGAGCTTTCCTGCTTTCTTTGGATACAGCGAATAGTTAATGGTATGTTCAGATGTATACTTGCCATTTATTATTTTAGTATTTGTAGCGACAGATTTTCCGTTTATTGTCCAATCTTTCAGTTGAGGTATATTTAATGCTGGGAAACTTCCTTTTGATTCAGTGGTAGCAATAAGCTTAAGTGTAACAGGTGTGCCTATTGTTGTTGTTGTTTTGTCTATCTGGCTTCTTATGCTTAGAGAGAATGCATAAGACATTAAGATAGTAATAAGCAGTAGGTGTTTACCAATTCTTGATTTCATTGTTATCCTCATTTTGATTCTCTTTAGGTTCTAAATATTTCTTCTTGTCTAGACATTTGAGCATATCTTCTGCTTCTTCTTTTGTATACTTTTTTTCTTGTGCTTTGTTGTTTGTCTGTTCTTCCTTGCCCTTTTCTTTTTGGTCTTGTTTCCCTTGTTGTTTCTTTTGTTGTTGCTGCTTTTGTTTTTGTAACATTGATAATGCTATTTCTAAATTCTTTTTTGCATCATTGCTATTTGGGTTCAGCTTCAAGCTTTCAATAAGTTTTGCTATTGTAGTTTCGTAGTCCTTCATTGTATACGCCAGTGATGCTTGATTGAAATATGTATCTGTTAGGGTTTGTTTACTTTTTATTATACTCCATTCTTCTTGTGCTTTTTCAGGATTACCCTCTATAGCATAAACATTGCCCATATTATAATGTAGCGTTTCATTTAAAGGGTCCTTTTTTAAATTTTGAATGTATATGTTTTTTGCTTCTTTGATATTTTGTTTTGTTACTTCTTTGTTAGCTTTATTTGTAGAGAGCCAATCTGGTAGGTTGAATGGTTTACTGAAGCCACTGTTTACTGTAAACATTATAGTGATTAAAAGAATATGGTGAATGTTTATACTAAGTGCAGTTGTTATTAATAGTAGTATTATTCCTGGAATAAGAAAGTAATTGTATATATATATTTTCTTAAGTTCTTTTGATTTTTCATTTTTGTGTTTTGTGTTGTCTAATAGTGCAATTAAATTACTAGCTATGAAGTTACTGTTGTTTACTTGTAGATATCTGCCGCCTGTATTTTCGCTAATTTCATTAAGTAGTGCTTTGTTTAGTTTTGAAATTACTGCATTTCCTGAGCTGTCCTGTATATATCGTCCAGTTTTTGTTCCAGTAATATACTCAGGTATAGGAACTCCAGCTTCCGAGCCAATACCTATTGTGTATACTTTTATCTTTCTTGCTTTAAGTTCCTTAATGATTGATTGGGAGGAAGAGCCATGTGTTTCCCCATCAGAAATAATTATTATATCGGTGTTGTTATGTTTACCAATTGCCTCTAGTGCTGTAAACAAAGCAGCAGTGAGGTCTGTTCCTCCAACGGAAATATAATCTGTAGAAATGTTTTGTATGTTTGTTGCTATTGCTGATAGATCATTGGTTATCGGGGTTAGTATTATAGCTTTAGATGTATACACAATTAGCCCAATGTTTCTTTTTGTTTTATTTATGAAGCTTAATAGCTCTCTTTTTGAGCGCTCTAATCTGTTTGGTTTTATATCCTCAGCAAGCATGCTTTTAGATATATCTAGACATAAAATGATGTTGTTTTCTTTTTTTGTTTTTTCGTTTATTTCCTGATATACAATTGGGTCTAGCAGGCTAAGTGCAATTAGTATAGTCCCAATAATAAATAGTATTAATTTAGTTCTAAATTTATTTATAGATACTGGGTAAATATACTTAAGTTGATTTTTTGAAAATTGCTTAATCGTGTATAGCTTATGTTTGTATCCTACTAGTATACTTATAGTAACTAACATAAATACAACCATCCCGAGTATTATAGTCATAGGGCAGTTCTCCATAGTATATGTTTTAGTACGGCATATAGGCCTAAGAGAATAGCTCCAATAATTATATATGCTTTGTGTTTACTTTCTTTATGTATAGCTACTTTCTCTATTACCTTTGATTTTTCTAATTTATTTATTTCTTTGTATATTAGACTTAGTCGTTTCTCGTTAGTTGCTCGGAAGTATAAGCCGTTTGTTATAGTTGATATCTTTGTTAAAGTATCTTCATCAATTTTGGTTAGAAAAAGGCTGCCATCCTGATTCTTATAGTATTGCTTGCCGTATACTGGGTGATTATATGGAATAGGTGCTCCACCCTTTTTGCCCATTCCAATTGTGTATACCTTAATGTCTAGTGCATTAGCCAAATGAGCAGCTGTAATCGGATCTGTTTCTCCTGCATTATTCTCTCCATCAGTTAAAAGGATTACTACCTTACTTTTTGTTTTTGATTTTTCTAAATGGTTTAATGCTGTAATTAAGCCATCACCAATAGCGGTCTGTCCTGATATCTGCCCTATTTCTAAATTTGACAATCTATTTACTACATACGCACTATTGTTAGTTAATGGAGATACCAAGAAGGCTTCACTTCCAAACACTACTATCCCTAGTAAGTCGTTTGTCCTTTTCATGGTGAATTGTTTAATAGTCTCTATTGATGCTGTGAATCTATTCTTTGGCTTGAAGTCTTCGGCTAGCATGCTTTCTGACATATCTATTACAAGCATTATCGATACCCCGTATACGTCTGTATTTGTTTCTTTTGTTATTTGTATTGGTTGTGCGGCTGCAATAATTAATATTGTTATAGCGATGCCTAGTATTGCTTCAGGTATGTATTTTATTGCATTTATTGTTATTCTTTTTTCTTTGTTTACTTGTGGTATAAATAGCTCAGTCCATCTATATGTTGATAATATTATAACAATTAAAGCTATAGGTATAAGTAGTAATAACAGTGGGTAATTAATTGTCATTATCTTTATCCTTAGTAATTGCTATATTTATGATTGATAAGAGTTCCTTGGAGTTTGAAATTACCCCATTGAACTCGTTTACCGTACTACTTGCTTGCGTATACTTATATGGGTCTATTTTCTCGAGGATAATCATTATTTTGGCTTTATATTCTTTGCTGAGTATGTATACCTGCTTAAGGTTTTTATTTATTTCATTTGTTGTTTTTTCTTTTAGTTGTATGCCTAGTGAGTTTGATAAATATTCCTTAATGATTTCGCTAATTGTATAGTAGTTCTTTTTTGTTGGCTCAGTAACTTTGTTTAATTTTTCCATAGCACGAGTATATGGATCTATATATTCCTCTACATTATCTTGTTGTTTCTTGTTGCTTGCTAGTAAGCTCCAGGCATATAGCAATACTATGCTTGTGACCAAACATCCCGTAAGGAGCAAGAAGTAGCTGAGTATGTGTAGTTTGATTGACTTTTGCGGTCTAAGTGTTGATATATAGTTGCGACTGCTTGTTTTTTCAAAAGCACTTATTATCTTTATCTTATTTGCAGGGGTATACAATTTGCCGCCAGGATATGAAATATTTATTCTAGGAATACTTTTTGCCCCTAGTTCGAAACTTGTATATTCTATTGATATAATTGTTTTGTTTTTTTCATAAACAATATTTTTGCTAATTATTTTAAGCGAATTATCTTGGTATTTAGGATTGATTCTGGCTGTGTTTTTGGTGATATATTTATTGTATACAATTGTTTGTTGTATTCTGTCTCCAAGATAATAGTCCTCTTCATTGAAAGTACTGTCTAGTTTTTCAATGCTAAATGCAAATCCAGATATTATTAGTAATAGTATAGCTATAGATATTTTTTTCATGAGAAGTATCCTTGTATAGTTTTAAAGTAATTATCATTATTTAAAAGAATTATTGGTTTGGTGTTGCATTGCTTAAACAGTTTGCTTGCCTCTTCATATTTTTGTTTATAATCGTCGGAGATTGAAGTAAACATTTTTTTTGTGTTGCTAGTTTTATTTGATAGTCCTTTATATGTAGGAATCTCTTTTAGTTTTATATCTTCTATTTCGTCTTTTATTAATATTGGGATGACCTGATGTTTACTGCTGAGAATTTTAAATCCTTTATGATATTCATCATTCAAAAAGTCGCTTATTAGAATGATTATACTTTTTTTCTTTGCCTGTATAAGAACTTCTTCAATTGCTTTGTCTAAGCTTGAACTATCATTGTATACATTCTTATTCGCATCAATTGCAGCTCTTATTATTTTGAAGGATTGTCCCTTCCCTTTTTTTGGTGGAATAACTACTTCGCTGTTTTTGCTAAATATTATTGCGCCAACCTTATCATTGTTTATTGATGCGGAATAACTAAATATCGCTGCTAGTTCTAATGCTAAATCTTTTTTAGAGCGTTTACTACCAAAAAGCATGCTAGAGCAATTGTCTATCAATATGTATATATTTAGTTCACGTTCCTCTTGCATAAGTTTAATATGTGGAGAATTAGTTCTGGATGTAACATTCCAGTCAATCATACGGATATCATCTCCGTATACATATTGCCTAACTTCACTAAATTCTAACCCTTGGCCTTTGAAGGTGCTATGGTAACCTCCTAGGAAAATAGTGTTTACAATCTTCTTGCTTACCAGCTGTACTTTTTTAATTCTTTTTATAAGTTCAGATATTTCCATATTCAAGTCCTTATGAAGATTATTAAGGTACGTCTATTTCGTTTAGAATCTTTTCTATAATTTGGTCAGAAGTGATATCTTCTGCTTCTGCCTCATAGCTAATTCCTATTCTATGTCTAAGAACTGGTTTTGCCATTGTTTTGATATCATCAGGAATTACATATCCTCTTTTTTGTAATACTGCATTGGCTTTGGCTGTATTCATTAGATTAATTGATGCTCTTGGTGATCCACCAAAGTTAATTAGCTGTTTTATGTCCTTTAAATTATGATTTTCAGGGCTTCGGCTAGCCGAGACTATCTCTATTATGTAATTCTTCAGTTTTTCGTCAATATAAACACTAGGTATTATAGATTGTATCTCCTTTAATTGTTCTGGAGAGATGATCTCTTGTATTGGGCTTTCGTTATTACTGTTTTCTAATAAGTTCAGAATATCTAATTCTTCCTTTTTAGATGGGTAGTCTATTAATATTTTTATTAAGAATCTATCCAGCTGCGCTTCTGGTAATGGATACGTGCCTTCTTGTTCAAGTGGGTTTTGCGTAGCAAGTACTAAGAATGGATCTGGTAACATATGTGTTTCTTCCCCAATTGTAACTTGTTTTTCTTGCATAGATTCTAGTAAAGCTGCTTGAACCTTAGCTGAAGCTCTATTGATTTCGTCTGCAAGTACGATATTCGCAAATACTGGGCCTTTTTTAGTAGAAAACTCGCTATTTTGTTGGTTATATATCTTTGTGCCTGTTATATCAGAAGGAAGTAAGTCTGGTGTAAACTGGATTCTTTTAAAATCAAGCTTCATACAATTAGCTAAAGAAGTTATGGTTTTTGTTTTTGCTAGTCCAGGGACTCCCTCTAGTAATGCATGTCCTTTGCACATCAATGTTATGAGTATGTTATTGATCATCTCATGTTGACCAATAATCGATTTTTTTAGTTCTTGTTGTATGTTCGTTATAAGCACTGACTGGCTTTGAATCATTTCGTTAAGTTTTTCAATATCCATTTACCCCTCCTGAATAATTGTTTTATTAGTATGGTATTCTAGCCAACATTTACTTTTTTAAATAATTTTTTTTTTAGAATGTATTCATAACCTTGGTGATGATTCATTCATTTCTTGGCTTGCAAATTATGCCTGTAAAAAGCATAATAAATGTAAGGAAAGCGAGGAGTTCTATATGTCATTAACTACCGATAAGAAGATATTTATTTATGGAGATATAATGCTAGATAAATATTTTACTGGAAAAGTAAGTAGATTATCGCCTGAAGCTCCAGTACCTGTAGTTAAAGTTGATAATGAGCATATGACACTCGGTGGCGCTGCCAACGTAGCTAATAACTTAGCAAAATTGGGAAACAAGCCTTTTCTGTTTGGGTTTACTGGTAATGATAAAGATGGTGAAGATTTTTCAAAATTAGCCAAAGATGAAGATATTGAATTTCAATCAATAAAGTCAGATCAGCACACTACTACTAAGATTAGAGTAATTGGTGGTCATCAACAAATAACTAGATTAGATTTTGAAGAGCCTCTTGTAGTAGAACAGAAACAATTAGAATTATTTAAGAAAGCGCTAAGTAAGAAAATTAACAAAAAAGTAGGAGCATTTATTCTTTCTGATTATTTAAAAGGTGCTTGTACTCATGAAACTTGTCAGACGATTATTGGGAAGTGTAAAGAAGCAGGAGTACCTGTAGTTGTAGATCCTAAAGGAAGTGATTGGGATAGATACCAAGGTGCTTTTATGGTTACGCCTAATATGAGTGAGCTACAGCAAGTTATAAATTTAAATATACCTAATGATGATGATTCAGTAAAAGAAAATGCCATACCTTTATTAGATGAATATGATCTAACTTATTTACTAGTAACTAGATCTGAAAAAGGAATGACATTAATTTCTCGTGATGGTGTATTAAATTTTTCAACTGAAGCTCAAGAAGTATACGATGTTTCTGGTGCTGGAGATACAGTAATAGCAACAGTATCCTTAGGGATTGCGCTTGGTTTAGAAGTTGCTGATGCAGTGAGAATGGCTAATACTGCAGCTGGAATTGTTGTTAGTAAGTTTGGTACTACCCCAATCTATAAAGATGAACTTCTTAAAGCTATGAACGATTCATATACAAAAATTCTTGATAAGAAAGAGCTTACAAGAGTGTTGGACCAAGAGAAAAAGAAAGGCAAACAAGTAGTTTTTACTAATGGTTGCTTTGATATATTGCATAAAGGTCATTTAAGTTATTTGAGAGATGCTAAGAAGCTTGGAGATATTTTAGTTTTGGGATTGAATAGCGATGATTCTGTGAAAATATTAAAAGGAAATGATCGTCCAATAAATCCAGAGCAAGACAGGGCCGAATTATTGTCTTTCTTTGATTTTATAGACTACATTACCATTTTCGGTGAAGAAACGCCTTATGAGCTAATTAAAAGTGTTAGACCTGACGTATTGGTTAAGGGTGGCGACTATAATGCAGATGATGTGGTAGGAAAAGAATTTTCTGGAAAAGTTCAGATACTTCCATTCGTTGACGGCTACTCTACTAGCAATATAATTTCTAAATTAAATAGATAACACCCTTCCGTCAGCCATAGGCTGACACCTTCCCTTTGTAAGGGAAGGATTTAGTAAATGCAAATACGAATACTAATCCCCCTACTTCACTAACGTTCAGTTTCCCCCTGTCACTTTGTGACATCCCTAATACATAATCCCCCTACGACTACGTCGTTTTCCCCCTTTGATAAAGGGGGCTAAATTGGTTATTCTTTAATTATGGAAATAGAAATTAAGCGTAATCAATTATTGAAAGATAGAGCTAAAGACCTAAGAAGTAAAATGACCAAGAGTGAAAAGGTTCTTTGGTATGAAGTTCTCTCAAGAAAACAATTATTAGGATTAAGATTTGTTAAGCAAAGAATTATTGGTAATTTTATAGCTGATTTTTATTCTGCAAGATTGAAATTAGTTATAGAAGTTGATGGTGGTATTCATGAGAATAAAATGGAATATGATGTTGAAAGAGATATAGAGTTTAAGAAACTGGGGATTTCTATCATTAGAATTATTAATGAGGATGTCTTATATAACTTAGACCATGTTAGAGAAACTCTAGAAACTTTATGTAAGAATAGCCCCCTTTATACTTCGCTATGCTCCGTGCAGGTCAAAGGGGGAAGAGTCATCCATAGGATGACGAAGGGGGATTATAATCCCCAAAATAATGTTCGATTCGATATAGTATGATTTTTTAAAATAATAATAAGTTAAATGAAGTATAGTTTGTTATTGGTAGCCCCTAGGAGAAACTTTTCACTTTGTTCAAAGGATAACCGCTAAATTCAACTGCACTTCGTTTGTTTCATTAAGCGGAGTTATTACGCACTCTATTATTTTGTCGCAAGCTCAAAAATAATGTTCGATTCAACGATAGATAGATTTTTTTAGTAATAAAGATTAGAAATAAAGGTAGTGTTTTATTGGTAGCCCCTAGGAGAATCGAACTCCTGTTTACAGGATGAAAACCTGACGTCCTAACCACTAGACGAAGGGGCCACAATTTTTCATGTTTATTATTTACTATAAAGCAAATAATAAATGAATTGAATTATGGTGGGCGGTGACAGGATCGAACTGCCGACCCCCTGGGTGTAAACCAGGTGCTCTCCCATCTGAGCTAACCGCCCTTTTATTGAAGTCACTTCAATATTCAAAAACACACCTTATTCAAAGGCTTAAAAAATATACCATGAGCAATTTTCACTGTCAACAGAACTTTTCCCTGAAAACACTGTATAATTATGATGTTAAAAAAATTATGGAGATAATAATGGATGATAAAAAGTACCTTGATAAAGCATATGAGCAGGCCTTACTTTCTTTAGAACATGACGATGTGCCAGTAGGCGCTGTTATTGTTTATGAAGATCAAATTATTGCGGTTGGTAGAAATAAGCGAGTATTAGAAAATAATGCCCTTTTACATGCAGAGGTTGATGCCATAAATCAGGCTTGTGCTGCTTTAGGTAATTGGCGGCTTGATGACTGTACGATGTATGTAACGTTAGAGCCCTGTGTAATGTGTGTCGGAGCAATAATTCAATCTAGGATTAGTAATATTGTATTTGGTGCGCAGGATTCAAAGGCTGGATGTGTAATAAGCAAGTACACCCTATTAGATGATGATAAGCTCGTGCATAAAGTAAAATACTCTTTTATAGAGGATGATAAATGTTCACAGGTTTTAACGGATTTCTTTAAAAAGAAACGTCTAGCTAAGTAGTTTTACCGAAAATATTATCTTCAATAATCTCACAAAGAATATGAATTATTAAAGAATGGCACTCCTGAACTCTTGGGGTTATTTTTCCTGGTATGCAGATGTTGATATCGCATACATTATTCATTATTCCGCCATCTTTGCCAGTAAGACCTATAACTTGTAGCTTCTTTTCTTTACATGTTTTGATTGCTTCAATTATATTTTTAGAGTTGCCACTAGTTGATATCCCAATAAATAAGTCACCTTTATTCCCAAGTCCTTCTATTTGTTTTTTAAATATTTGATCGAAACCAAAATCATTACCTATTGCGGTGATGATAGATGTATCTGTAGTAAGAGCTATTGCTCCTAGACCAGGTCTATTAAGGTAAAACCTTCCTACTAGTTCTGCAGCAAAATGTTGAGAGTCAGCTGCACTGCCCCCATTACCAGCAATAAGTATTTTGTTTCCTGCTTGGATTGTTTTAGTGCAAAGTTCAGCAACTGCTTCGATTTTTGATAAAGTTTCGTCATTTTGTAGCATTTTTTCTTTTAGTGCTATTGAATCTTCAATTGATTCTAAAATTATTTTATTCATCAGTATCCCTTTCTCTGTCTTAACTAGTTATATGATATACTAGCTTCCGATATGTTGGAAGATGTGAAATCTATTGTTAGTCAAAAGCAGATAGCGTGTTTGATCTTTGATTTAGATGGAACATTAATAGACAGTATGCCTACTCACTATGTTGCTTATAAAAAAGTCTTAGGGAAATACGGCTTAGATTATTCTGAAGAAGAGTTCTATGCGCTTGCAGGTGTTCCTTCTTTTAAGATCATAGCTATTTTAAATAAAAAACATGGATTATCACTTGATGCGCACAAGATTTCAGAAGAAAAACAGCAGGCATATTTAGAAAATATTCATAAGATTAAGATTATTGATGAAGTCTTGGATGTAGCTAAGTACTATCAGGGCAAGCTAAAGATGGGTATTGGTACTGGTAGTAGAGGCGATATCGTTAAACAAGTAATTGATAAGTTGGGATTAGGCGAGTATTTTGATATTGTAGTTACTGCTTCCGATGTTATGGAGCATAAGCCACATCCACAAACTTTTTTAGATGTTGCGAGTTATTTTAATATAGAACCCTCTAAGTGTTTGGTTTTTGAAGATGGAGAGCCAGGTATACAAGCCGCAAAAGCAGCAAATATGTACTGTTTAGATGTTAGGGATTATCTTTAAATCTCAATACCTGATTTTTCATAGTGTTTAAGCGATGTTTCATCTTTTAATGAAATGTTTACTTGAGTATTAATATCACTAGATATTTCAGGAACTTCTTTTAAATGAATACTTATTTCATTGTTCTTAACTATTTTTTTTGGGGCACGGTTAATAGATAAGTTTATTTTATTTTTTTTCCACTCTAACATGATAGTTTCTTCCATAATTCTTCTAAGGTTCTCATCTATTATTGTTATTGGAGCTAAAACATTAATTACTGGGTTATATTTTAAAAGTGGTATTGTTTGCTGGTCGATATTATTTATTATTGAACTTTGCATTTATTGCCACCCTTCTATTAGTTTTATATCTTACTAGTATATATTGTTCCCCTTTTTGTTCAAATTTACAATTCAAGTTTATTCAAGAATTGAACTGGTTTTGAATTATTTTGGGAATCTTCTTCCAATCATACGATATATTTATAATGAAAATAAAACTAGGAGGTCTAAATTGGTTAATTTAAAAAATGTATCAAATATTGCTTTTAAACAAATAAACAATCACCTTAAGAGTAATAACAATTTAATAAATAATAATAAAGCAGAAAAACATGTATACGCTAGAATGAATTCGTATGACACTAATAAAGATGGGGCTATAACTAGTAAAGAATTTGGAATTGGATTGAAAAAATCTTTAAACATAAAGGCATTAGACGTTGATAAATCAATTACGGACAAGGTTTTGGCTGATATTGTATCTGATGTATTTGATTATCATACGGTTAAACCCAATCGTTCAACTTATATAAGTAGAGAAACCGATGTAGAAGAATTAAAACAATTTCTTGTTGCACAATTAGGATTAGATGCTGAAGTAATTAGCAATGCACTTTTATCACTTAAAGATTCTGCACAATTATCTGATATTGTATCAAATTTTCAGAAACAAAATGGATTAGATGACGATGGCGAATTAGGGTTAACCACTTTAAAGAAGATGGTCGCTAAAGATAGAAAGACTTTAGGAAAAGATTTTGATCCTATTGGATATCTAGAACAAAGAATGATTATAGATTTTTCTAATATTAAATCTTCTGATGAAGTTATCAAATTCTTTAACGGTTTTGACCAAAGAGGAAGTGTGCTTGGAATGTTGTCTAGTTATGAGCATGTTGACAAGGTACTAGCTGCATTGAATATTAATAATGAAAAAAATCGTGTTTCTGCGTTAAAGAAAATCCCTAAAGATACATTATTAGTAAGGGCTTATCCTGATATGGGAACTTCTTTTTTGTACAAGGTGAAACCTGGAGACTCTATTAGTAAAATAGCTGCTACTTATGGGTTTAAATATGGCAAAGATGATGTAAAAGCTTTTACTATGACTTTGACAGGAAACAAAATTACTGACTATTTAACAGAGTTAAAAGCTGATAAAAAAGGGTCTATTAAAATTAAGCCAGGTCAGATTCTTCAGTTCGAGTGTTTCAAAGCTAGAGAAGCAGAAAAGGAGGTTGATTTATGAGAACTTTAAAAGAGATAGCTGGATTGTGTGATGTTTCGGAGAGTACAGTATCATTAGCTCTAAACAGGCCTTATAAGATATCGGAGAAAGTAAGAACTAAGATTTATACAGTTATCCAAAAAGAAGGATACTCAAAGCTAAATAATAAGATTCAGAATATTGGTATTGTTGTAGATGATATTAATCGCCTTTGTAGCAATGAATTTTATGGAGAAACGATTCAGGGTATTTTGTCTGCTGCCTCAGAGGCAAATCTTCAAACTAGATTTCTTACAAATCTTGATATGGATTATTATAGTATTCATAACCTTCAAGGATTTCTTTTTTTAGGCAAACAACCTGAAGAATATTATGAAAGACTTTCGAAATACCGTGTACCTGTTGTTGCTTGTGGGTCTCCCCCTAAAGAGGATATCGCTGTTTCTTCTGTGTATATTGAAAGAGAATCATCTGCCGCAATGTTAACTAATTATCTAGTAAGTTGTGGTCATAAGAACATTGCAGTTTTGTTAGGTGATGATCCTAATGAATATGTTCATACAGAGTTTCTAAGAGGGATAATAAAGAGTAATCCTTTTTTTAAGGATGATATGGTTTATGTTGCAGACCAGGATAATTATGACACTGTTGAAATAGTAGTTAATCAAATACTTTCACATAACCCTAAGATTACAGCTGTAATGTGTGGGAGTGATTTACTTGCATATTACTTTTATAAAGTAGCTGAAAGATATGGCCTGAATATTCCTGAAGATATTTCTGTTACAGGGTTTGATGGAATTAAGATTCCTAATTATTTAGATGGTCCAAAGCCAATGCTTACAACTGCTTCTGGCGATAGACATCTTTTAGGAAAAACAGCGTTAAATCTTATAAATGATAGATACTTGGATTTGGTTGGTAGCAATCAGCATATTCAAATATCTAGTTCGTTAATGATTGGTGGTTCTGTAGGTAGAATCTAAGTTCGTAGCACACTGTGTTTGTGATAAGATTTGCTGGCTCTATATCCCTGCAAATATATATATGAATAAGTGACAACAAGTAAAAAGCTAAATAGACCTATTCCCTGAATATCCAGATGGATATAGCTTGATATTATAAAATAAAATAATATTCCAAGTGATGCAATTCTTTTTTTAAGAATAATGCCTATACACAAAATTGACGGAATAAATATATCCAATAGATGTAGGTTCATTAGTAGTGGTTCGCCGTTTGTATACAGACTGTATGTTACAAATATAATATTGGCTATTATATATATAATAGTTGCCAGAATAGACCTGTTAATCTTTCTAGCAGCTTTCTGGATGTGGCTTTCTGAATCCTTTTTCATTTTATGTATTTCTTTTATAAGTATAGATTTTGGTATGCTTTTTTCAGGTGAATCTTCTATGAATGAAATGAGTTCTTTGAAATCAATGATTTGCATTATCCTATAATAACTTTATAGGAAACATAAAGTCAAAATTAAACTAGGTCTTTTTCCTTGCACTCAGAAGTTTTGTAGAAATTAATTTTTGGATATAGCTCTTTAAGGTGATCTACTTCCCATTTCCCTCTGAAAAGGTATACGTTTTTCTTTTGGTGATCTATTGCTAAGTATTGTTTGTTTTCATTTGTGAATTTTTTTAATTCTTCTGTGTCATCAGATTTAAGCCAATAAGCAAAATCAATATTATATGGAGCATAGTCGCAGTCAGCTCCGTATTCATTTTGTAAACGAAATTTAACTACATCAAACTGAAGCTCACCAACAGCCCCAAGGATAAGTTGATTATCAAGTGTTTGTTTGAAAACTTGGATGGCTCCCTCTTCTAATAATTGGTTTATGCCTTTGTGTAGCTGTTTGCTTTTAAGAGCATTTCTTATTACAACTCTTTTGAATAGCTCAGGTGAAAAGCTAGGTATACCGGTGAATGTCAGTGCTTCTCCCTCTGTAAATGTGTCCCCTATTTTGATAAGTCCTGTATCGTGTATACCGATGATATCTCCAGGAAAAGCTTCTTCTGTAATGGCTCTTGTTTGTGCCATGAATGTAATTGGGTTTGCCATCTTGATATCTCTGCCTAATCTTTGGTTTTTTGCTTTCATTCCTCTAGTAAACACACCAGAGTTGATGCGCATAAAAGCAATTCTATCTCTATGTTTTGGGTCCATATTTGCGTGGATTTTAAATATTAATCCAGTCATTTTTTCCTCATCAGGATTTACAGTTCTTTCAAGTGCATGAGATGGTTGAGGTTTTGGTGCAATCTTTAGAAAAGAGTCTAGCAAATCTAATACTCCAAAGTTGTTTATTGCACTACCAAAGTATACCGGTGTTTGAAGCCCATCTCCGTATAATCCTAAATCAAATGGCTCAACAGCACCTTCAATCATTTCAATATCTTCAACTAAACGTTTATGATTATTTTCTTCTATTTGCTCGATAAACTCTGGGCTATTAATATCAGCTACATCCATGTATACATAATTCTTTGAGGTAGTATCAAACTTTAGAAACTTCTTTTCTTGTAGATTGTATATGCCTTTAAATGTTTTACCCATACTTATCGGCCAAGTCATTGGAGTTGCGTTTATATCTAATTCACGTTCAATATTATCTAATAATTCAAAAGGACTCATTCCTTCTCTGTCTAGCTTGTTTATAAAAGTAATAACAGGGATATCTCTTTGTTTACAGACATCCATTAGCTTTTTAGTTCTTAGCTCAACCCCTTTAACAGAGTCAATCATCATAAGCACTGAATCTACAGCAGATAGTGTTCTATATGTGTCTTCACTAAAGTCTGCGTGTCCAGGTGTATCTAATAGGTTTATGACATGGTTTTTGTATTCAAAGCACATTACGGAGGTTGATACAGAAACTCCTCTTTCTTTTTCTAATTCCATCCAGTCAGAGGTTGTATGTTTTGCAGCTTTTTTTGCTTTTATGGCACCAGCTTGTTGGATTGCACCACCAAATAGAAGCAACTTTTCTGTAATAGTTGTTTTTCCAGCATCGGGATGGCTGATAATAGCAAAGGTGCGTCTTCTGTTGATTTCTGTTTCTAATGACATGGCTTATGATTATATCTCTTCCTTTGCCTTAAGGCAAAGGAAGAGATATAATACGGTTATGGCTAAAGACTCATCATTTGATATAGTTTCCGAAATTGATCTTAACGAGATGGATAACGCTATTAATATGGCTGTTAAAGAAATCGCTAATAGATTTGATTTTAAAGGTAGCTGCTCTTCTATAACTAGAAGTGATACTAAAATAGATTTATTAGCTGATGATGACACTAGAATGCATAATCTTATTGATATACTAGAGACGAAGATGATTAAGAGAGAGCTTAGCATCAAATTTTTGGATTTTAAGCAGGTTGCAGATGCCTTGGGTGGAAATGTTAAACAAATAGCTACAATTCAACAAGGATTGAGCTCTGAGAAGCTTAAGGAATTGAATAAGTTTATAAAAGAAAAGAAGTTTAAAGTTAAATCTCAAATTAATGGTGACAAGCTAAAAATAACTGCCCCTAAAAAAGATGTTCTGCAAGCTGTAATACAGGCTATGAATAGTGAAGACTTTGGCGTAGTTCTTCAGTTTAACAACTTTCGCTAATAGATTTACCCGCTAAATATCCAGTACTCCAAGCTATTTGAAGATTAAAGCCACCTGTTGGTGCATCTAAATCTATTATTTCACCAGCTAAGTATAATCCTGGTATGCTTTTTGATTCCATTGTTTTTGGAGATATTTCTTTTAAAGCCACACCTCCAGCTGTAATCACTGCCTTATCAAAACCTTCAACATCACTTGGGGTGATGATTAGTTTTTTTAGAGTATTAACTATTTTTTTACGTTCTTCCTTCGTTACTTCCGTAGCTGTTCTGTTTGGGTCTAGCTCAGTTATTTCAATGAATGAATCTATCATTTTTTCAGGCAGTAGCTGACCTAGAATGTTTTTTAATAGCTTCTTGTTTTCCCTTGAAAAGATTAATTGTAACCTCTTATCAAGCTGCTTGTGAGTGACTGCTGGTTTGAGGTCTATATGCAAGTATACAGGGTCTGAACATGTAGTCATTAGGTGATGAATATTCTTGCTCATATCTATAATTATTGGCCCACTGATTCCTACATATGTTAGCAATAGGTCTCCAAAACGTTCATCTTGTTTCTTGTTACTTTGATACACCTCAATACTCGTATGTTTTAATGTAAGGCCTGAAAGCTTCTTTACCCAGGAATCTTTAGTAATAAGGCCTATTAGTGCCGGTGTTGGTTTGATAATCTTAATTCCAAACTTTTCAGCAAAAGTATATCCATCCCCAGATGATCCGGTTGTTGGGTATGATAAGCCACCAGTTGTAATAAGTATGTTTTTGGAAATGTATTTTTTGTTTGATTTTGTGCTTATATTGAAATGTTCGTCTTTTTCTATAATATTTACTGTTGAATTGTATTGAATATCAATTTTCTGATCTATTATTTTTTTAATTAATTTATTTCTTACAAAAATTGCGTTTTCAGTTGCTGGAAAAATCCTTTTTCCTCTTTCTTCATGAAGCTCAATACCTAATAACCTAAAAAAAGCCATTGTGTCGCTTACAGAGAAAGAATTCAAAGAATCTCGAAGCCATTTTGCTTTTTTCCCTAGTTTATCAATAAATTCTTGTGTGTCAGAGATAGCAGTAGTTACATTGCAGCGACCTTTACCCGTAATTAATAATTTTTTCCCACATACATCATTTTTTTCTAATATCAGTACATTAGTTTTCTCATTATGTGTTTTTGCTGATATGGCTGCCATCATACCGGCAGGACCACCGCCAATAATTATTAGGTCATAGATAGAGTTCATTTAATAAAGAATGTTTTTATAAAAAGTATGCCTAAGATAACTCCAGAGATTCCCAGTACGTTACTTAATGCAATATATACTATAGCTTTAGTGTATTCTGTTTGTTTTATCATCAATGCTGCTTCCAATGAATATGTAGAGAATGTTGTAAGTGCTCCGAGAAAACCTGTAATTATTAAAGGTTTTAGATAGCTAGGTAAGCTTATTTCGTTTGTGATTTGAAATATTATACCTATTAAGATAGCTCCTAAGATATTTGCAATAAAAGTTCCAAAAGGTATATTGGAATTATATGAAGATAGCAAATACCTTGCTATTGCTCCAATTGCACCACCTATGCCAATTGATAATATATGTAACATACTAATCATTAGAACACTAAATTATCTATTAGTCTAACATTGCCAAGAAAAACGGCGGCAGCTATAAAAGTGTTGTTATTTTGATAATTTTTGATAGGGTTAAGCTCTGTGTCGTATATTTCTAAATATTGAACTTCAAATTTATTTGATTCTTTTTCAAGCATGGATATAAAACTTTTTTCTAATTCATTAATATTGATAATACTATTTTTCGTAATTTGATGTTGTATTAAACTCAATTTTTTATATATGTTTGCTGCTAATTCTCTTTCCGTTTCTGAAAGATAGCTATTCCTAGAGCTCATAGCCAGTCCAGACTCTTCTCTAAGCGTTCCTACTCCAACAATATTTGTAGGAATACGCATATTAGTTGTTATATTTTTTATTAAGATAAATTGCTGATAATCTTTTAGGCCAAAGTAAGCAGTAGTTGCTTTAATGATATTAAGAAGCTTTAGTACAATAGTGGCAACACCTTCAAAATGGCCAGGTCTGTACTTCCCGCAAAGTATATTTAAAAAAGATTTATTTATATTAATGCTCATCAGTGACTTGGCTTTGTTTGGGTATAGCTCATTAACTTCAGGTATAAAAAGAACATCAACGCCAACATCTTCAAGCATTTGAGTGTCTTTTGCTATATCACTAGGGTAATTACTAAAGTCTTCGTTTTTACCAAATTGTGTAGGGTTAACAAATATACTAACTACTGTTATATTATTTTCGCTAATTGATTGTTTTATAAGAGCGAAATGTCCGTCATGTAGAAATCCCATTGTTGGGACAAACCCAATAGTATTATTGGCTAGTTCTTGCTTTAAATATTTTTCATATCCTAAGCAGGTTGTTATGATTTGCATGTTACGAGTTTATTCTAGCAATTAACCAGAGGACCAAAGCTAAGATTATTGAAAGAATTTTAAGTCCAAAATTATTAAGTACTTTTTCTTTTACAGATTTAAGTTTTTTCATTTTCTTTCTCTTCTTTATCTTCTTTTTTATCATCTTTGGTGTCTTTATTTAGATCATCTAAGTTCCAGACCGCAAATTTACATTTAGGGAAACTCCCACAACCATAGAAAGTTTTTCCTCTTTTGGTTCTTTTTTCAACGACATCTGAACCACAGTCAGGACAGCCTTTTTCTTTGATTACTTTTTTCTCAGATTTAGTAGTTTTACATGTTGGGTAATCAGAGCATGCAAGGAATTCACCAAATCTTCCTTTTTTATAAACCATGTTTTTGCCACAAGTTGGGCATTTTTCTTCTGATACTTTTTCAGGTTCATCACTAGCACCTTCTGGCTTTTTTTCACCATCAAGTGGTTCTGTGTAACGACATTCAGGAAACCCTGAACAAGATAGAAACTTTCCATATTTGCTCATTCTAATTACTAAATTCTTTTTACATTCAGGACAAATTTTGTCTGTTTCTTCTATATGCTTCTTTGCATTTTCGTTAGCAAAGTCTAGCTTTTCCGCAAATGGAGTATAGAAAGATTCAATTGTTTTTGTCCATTCAGCTTTACCAACTGCAATATCATCGAATTTTTCTTCAATATTTGCTGTAAATTTGTAATCAATAACATCTTTAAAGAATTCTTTTAAGAAATTAGTTACAATAAAGGCAATCTCTGTTGGCATTAAGTGTTTCTTTAATTTTTCGATATAACCTCTATTAATAATAGTGGAAATAGTTGGAGCATAAGTAGATGGACGTCCAATACCTTCACTTTCTAGCTTTTTAACTAATGATGCTTCAGTATATCTAGCAGGTGGTTTAGTGAATGATTGTAATGCTTGTAGTACTGATACAGGTAGCTCATCCCCTACTTTGATGTCTGGTAGCATACCTTCGTTTTCTTCTTCAGTTTCTTCGTCATTACCTTCTATATAAAGCTTCATAAAACCATCGAATTTAATAATTTTACCAACGGTAGAAAAGCTGTACTTACTGTTTCCATTAGGTGTAAAACTAATAGTTGTATTTTCTATTTCTGCTTCAGGCATCTGTGTTGCTACTGTTCTTTTCCAAATAAGTGTATATAGCTTAAGCAAAGTTTTGTCTAATTTATCAGCTAAGGAATCTGGAGTTAGTTCTATATTAATAGGTCTAATTGCTTCGTGAGCTTCCTGAGCGCCTTTTGCTTTTGTTTTAAATGTACGTGGGTTTGGTAAAGTATAGTTATCACCCATAGTTTTCCCAATATATGAAGTTATTTGGTCTACTGATTCAGTTGAAATATTTAGAGAGTCTGTTCTCATATAAGTAATAAGAGCTATTCTGTCTCCACCCATATCAATACCTTCATATAGCTGTTGAGCTATTTTCATTGTCATTCCTACTGGTAATCCAAACTTTCTATGTGCTTCTTGTTGCAGTGTAGAAGTAGTAAATGGAACAGCTGGCTTTCTTTTTGATAAAGTCTTTTTTACATCTACTGTTTTTAAGGTAAAGTCTGAAGGAACCTTTACATCAAGTTCTATAAAATCTGTCTTTTCGTTCTTTTTCTCTGCTATGTTTGGATTGTCTAATATTTCACTAAGAATAGTTTGAACTTCTTCTTGTTTAGTTAGATTAGCCTTTTTACCAGCAATAGTGTTAAGCGCAAATGGAACTTTTTTATTCTTGAATTCTGATTCACCTTTTAGTTTCCATTGTTCCTTAGGATCAAAAGCTTTTATTTCTTCTTCTTTTTCTACTATGAATCTAACTGCAACAGATTGTACTCTACCTGCACTTAGTCCTTTACGAATCTTTCTCCATAGTAATGGTGATAATTTGTAACCTACTAGTCTATCAACAACTCTTCTAGCTTGTTGAGCATCTACAAGGTTTGTATCTATTTTTCTAGGATTATCAATTGCTTTAAGAATTGCTGTTTTAGTGATTTCATGAAAAACAATTCTTTCATAATCTTCATCTTTTATTTTAAGTGCATTCTGAATATGCCACGAGATTGCTTCTCCTTCGCGGTCTTCATCGGTAGCTAGCCATATTTTTTCAGCTTTTTTTGCTAATTCTTTTAGTTCATTAACAACTTTCTTCTTTTCTGAAGAAACCTTATATGTAGGTTTAAACCCGTTTTCAACATCTACACCAAGTTCCTTTGTAGGTAGATCGATTACATGGCCCATTGAGGCTCTAACAACATAATCGTTGCTTAGATATTTGGATATAGTTTTTGCTTTAGCAGGTGACTCAACAATTACAAGATTTTTAAACATAAATATAGATACTCCTTAGTAATATTTGAAAGATTTTACCCTCTATGGAACCATTTATCAATTTCTTTTTCTTCAAAAGCTTTTTCAATCGGTCTTCCATGCGGACAACTTACGTTATTTTTACAGTTTAACCAATCTTCAACAAGCTTTATTTTTTCCTTATTTTCAAGCACATCACCAGCTTTAATGGCAGCTTTGCATGCAATAGTGGTAAGTGTTTTTGTTACTTTATCTTGTTTGCTGTCTTGTTTATTATTTATTATTATTTCTTGTATTAATTCTTGATGATTACAGTTTTCAGGTAGTTCAACTGGTACAGATCGAATAATAATGCTGTCAGAACCAAAGCTATCAATTATATAACCGGTGGTTTCAAGTATTTCTTTTATATTCTCATATACCAGAAAATCTTGTTTATCTAAGAAAATGTTCATTGGGAAAAGAAGTTCTTGGCTAGCTTTTGTTTTATTAGTATTTTTTAATTCTTCGAAAAGGATTCTTTCATGGGCTGCATGTTGGTCTATTATTCTTAGTTTGTTCGCATAAAAGAAAGCAAGGTACATTTCCTTAAATTGAAATACGCTAGTTACCATTGTTGTTGGCGGCTGTGGTTGTGCCATATGCTGTTTGTTGTGATTTGGCGAGTCTTGGTTCATCACTACCTCATAAATCCTTGATGCTTGCCCAGGATGCTCTTTAAACAGGTCATCTGGCTTGAACTCAACATTGTTTTGCTTAGATTGGTTGCTGTTATGCGGGATATTGTAAGTAGGTAGTGAGTCTGCATCAAAATTGCGTTGTAATGTGGCCGTGCCTTCAAAAGCCTTTTTGATAGATTTATAGATTGAGTCAAATATAAAACTTTTTTTATAAAGCTTTATCTCGGTTTTTGCTGGATGTACATTTACATCTATTTCTGAAGGATCTGTCTCTATTTTTAAGAATAAGTATGGATGCTGGCTTGCAGCGAATATAAATTTTGTAGCTTGGCTAACGGCAGCATGAAAAGTGCTGTTATTAGCGACTCTTTTATTTATGACAAATACCTGTTTATCTTTGTTTGCCTTTGATTCTGCAGGGGTTGAGATGTATCCATTAATTTTAATCCCTAAATCTTGGTGTTCTATTTTCTTCATATTTTTAAATATTTTGTAGGAATATACTTCCGAGATTACTTCTCCAATATTATCATTTCCAGTTGTAGCAAATATTTTCTTATTATCATGAAATAATTGGAATGAAATGTCAGTATGAACAAGAGACAACGATTGAATTATTTTTAAAATATGACTAAATTCTGTCTTATCACCTTTTAGGTATTTTTCTCTAGCAGGGATATTATAGAAAAGATCTTTCACTGTAATACTTGTTCCTTTAGAAACGTGTATTTCTTGTTCTGAAGATACTTTTCCACCTTCAATGACAATCTCTACACCTTTTTCTTGTTCTTTTGTTTTAGTTTGCATTATGAGCCTAGATACCGAAGCGATACTCGGCATTGCTTCACCTCTAAACCCCATTGTATCTAAGAATAACAGGTCTTGGACGTTAGAGATCTTTGATGTGGCATGTCTTACAAAAGACATTTTTGCATCTTCAGGATCCATTCCTATTCCATTATCTGTAATTTTAATTAGAGACTTACCACCATTTTTTATTTCTACTTTAATTGTGGAAGAGTTTGCGTCTATTGAGTTTTCAATAAGTTCTTTAACAACAGAAGCAGGTCGGTTTACGACCTCTCCTGCTGCAATTTTATTTATTGTGCTTTCATCAAGTAGCTGGATATTACCCATTGTTATTTTAAGTTAATAGCTGCCGTAATAAATTCTCTAAACATTGGATGAGGATTATTTGGTCTGCTTTTGAACTCTGGGTGATATTGAGAAGCCATGAAGAATGGATGATTCGGATATTCTATTACTTCTACAAGTTTGTCATCTGGAGATGTTCCAGAGAAAACTAACCCTTTGTCTTCACATACTTTTCTGTATTCATTATTAAACTCATATCTATGACGATGTCTTTCAGAAATATCTAAAGTCTGATAAGCCTTATGAAGAGTAGTTCCTTCTTTAATCTTACAAGGGTAAGCGCCAAGCCTCATTGTTCCACCTTTGTTTGTGATATATTTTTGGTCAGGCATAAGGTCGATAACAGGGTTTTCTGTTTTTATATCAAATTCTTTACTGTTAGCATCTTTAAGTCCAACAACGTTTCTAGCGAACTCAATTACAGCCATTTGCATTCCTAAACATAATCCAAGATATGGAATATTGTTTTCTCTAGCATACTTAATAGTAGTAAGCTTTCCTTCTACACCTCTGATACCAAAACCACCAGGAACAACTATTCCTTGAACATCTTTAAGAATTTCGATAATCTTTTCTTCAGAAAAGTCTTCTAACTCTTCACTATCAACCCATAAGATTTCAACTTTATGATCATTATGAAGTCCTGCATGGTAGAGTGACTCTACAACTGACAGGTAAGAGTCGTTTAAACCTACGTATTTACCTACTAACGCGATTTTTACAGTTTCTTTAGACTTGAGCAATTTACTTACCATTGCTTCCCATTCTACGAGGTCTCTGTCGTTTGCGTCTAATTGCAGGTAATCGATAACAATATCATCTAAACCTTCTTTTGCAACAGTAAGAGGAACTTCGTAGATAGATTTAGCATCTCTCATCTCAATAACTGCTCTTTTCTCAACGTCACAGAATAGTGAGATTTTATCTTTTACATCTTGGTTAAGAGGTTTTTCTGTTCTTAAACAAATAATATCTGGTTGAATACCAAGTCCTCTAAGTTCTTTTACACTGTGCTGAGTTGGTTTTGTTTTAAACTCACCAGATGTTTTTAAATAAGGAACTAATGTTAAATGAATATGGACTGAGTTGTGTCTTCCAAGTTCTTTTCTGAACTGTCTAATAGATTCTAGGAATGGTAATGATTCGATATCACCAACAGTTCCACCTACTTCAACGATAACAACATCTACATCATTATCTTCTGATACTCTTCTAATATGATCTTTAATTTCGTTAGAAATATGCGGAATTACTTGAACTGTTCCTCCTAAGTAGTCGCCGCGTCTTTCTTTGGAAATTACTTTGTGGTAAATCATGCCAGTAGTAATATTATTAATTTTACCAAGACTTTCATCTATGAATCTTTCATAGTGTCCAAGGTCTAAGTCTGTCTCAGCTCCATCGTCTGTTACATAAACCTCTCCATGTTGAAATGGCGACATTGTGCCTGGATCAACGTTTAGATATGGATCTAATTTTTGGATAAGAATTTTTAGTCCTCTGCTTTTAAGAACTCTACCTAATGAAGCAGCAGTTATCCCCTTTCCTAAAGATGATACAACTCCTCCGGTTACAAATACGTATTTAGCCATTATTATTTTCCTCGCCTTCCTTGAATGTTAAACTTAATTTAGTAATTCTCCTTCTATAAACGTGTAGTACTTTTATGTTTACTTTTTCATTTTCATAAAAATCACCCTTTTCAGGCATTTTACCTAATTTATTAACCATAAACCCAGCAAGTGAGTCGTAGTCTTCCTCTTCTGGTAATTCTAACTCAAGCTCTCTATTTAATTCTCCAACATTTATTAGTCCAGATATTATGTATCTACCATTTTTTATGATTATCATTGCTTCTTCTTTAACATCATATTCATCATGTATTTCACCAATAATCTCTTCTATAACATCTTCAAGGGTTACTAGTCCACTAGTGCCACCATACTCATCAACAACGATAGCTATATGCGTTCTTTTTTTTCTTAACTCACTAAGAAGTTCATCAATCTTTTTTGTTTCAGGAACATAATAGGCTGGGCGGATATGTTCTTCGCTAATTATCTCTCCAGAGTCCCAGTTTTCTTTAGGGATCGCCAATAAATCCTTAGCATAAATAAAGCCAATGATGTTATCGATTCTTTCTTTGAAAACAGGGATGCGAGAATGGCCATTTTTTGTTATGACTTTAATTGCTTGAGTAAGTGTTGTTTCGGTATCTATGGCAATAATATTTGTTCTTGGTGTCATTATTTCTCTAGCTATAATGTCTCCAAATTCAAAAATGGAATTAAGCATCTTTTCTTCGCTTTCCTCTAAAACACCCTCTTCTAGCCCCATATTAATAAAAAGCTTTATTTCCTCTTCAGAGATTAAAGACCCACTTTCTAAAGATTGTGAGTTAAAAGATTTTAAGATTAGCTTAGAGAGAAGGTTTAATATTTTTATTATTGGATTAAGTAGAATTGATAGGTAGTAGATTGGTTTGCTTACAAGTACCGATAAATATTCTGCTTTTTTTAAAGCTATATTTTTGGGTGTTATTTCTCCAAATATTAAAAGTAGAGTTGTCATGAATACAGTGGATATTACTGCAATTACTGTAGCACTTTCAATACCCATTTCAGTAAGGATATCAATAAAAAAGAAAGTTGATATTGTTGATGCTAGGATATTTACTATATTATTTCCAACTAGAATCGTTGTTAGCATTCTGCCTGGTTTACTAAATAGTTTTGTAACGAATTTTGCTCTTTTAGGCTCTTCTGTTTCTAATCGCTTTCGTTTAAGTGAAGACAGTGATGTAAGAGCTGTTTCTGAAGCTGAAAAAACAGCTGAAAGTATTATCAAAATTGTAAGTAATATTAATTGTAAGTATATCGAACTATATTCCACTCAAAAGTCCCAATCCATCTCCGATCAATTTTATAACTTCATTATAAAATACTAGTACTCCTATTACAATCGCAAAGATGGAAGAAAGTAGAACTGCGCCTGCTGCAATGTCTTTTGCAAGCTTTGCACGCATCTTTTTCTGTTTAGTTACAAGGTCTACGTTGATTTCTATTGCTGTATTTATCATTTCTGTTGTAATTACCATATTGATGGCTGTTAGCAACATAAACCATTCAATTATGGAAATATTGGCAATAAACCCGAATATAATCACTATAATTCCAATAAATAAATGAAAACGCATATGTTTTTCTCTCATAATTACTGTAGCAATTCCATAAATAGCTTCGCCTAATGATTTTTTAAAGCTTCTGTTTTTAAATGTATCTTTTGAGTAAGAAATCTTCATAATCTTCCATAATCTTTCTTTGATCAAACTCTTCATGTGTATATCCATTTAGATGCGCAAAGGCATGAGCTATTGTCATAACTAGTTGATCTTTAATTTCTATAGAACCTTTTTTTGCTTTTACTTTTACTTGATTAATGCTGATATAAATATCGCCCAAGATATCCTCTTCATATAAAGGGAATGTAAGCACGTCTGTAGATGCATCCTTGTTTCTATACTCTTTGTTTAGTTGCTGCATATTTTCATCATCAATAAAGCTTATAGAAAGCTCGCCCTCTGGCAATATAGCTCTTTTGTGAATATGCTCTACTGTATTATTTATAAGATCTTTAAATTCTAAAATATCTTTATCTATGAAATTATTTTTTAGCGTCATTTTTCTCTTTTTCTTGGTCTGGATATTTGATTCTAGAGTGATATTGATTGCTTATAACTTTAAGGAAAGTTTTCTTAATGGTTTCTAAGTCTGATAAAGTAAGATTTGAATTATCAAGCTGGTGATCATCTAATTTATCTTTAGTGATTTTATTAATGATAGATTGGATTTTGCCTGGAGTTGGTTTGTCTATAGATCTAACGGCGGCTTCAACACTATCAGCAAGCATAATTATGGCACTTTCTTTTGAAGAAGGTATAGGGTTTGAATATCTAAATTGCTCTTCTTCTACAACCTCATGTACAGTTGACCTAAGCATTTTGAAATAAAAGTATATTAATAAGCTTGTTCCATGATGTTCTTTGATAATATTTTGAATTTCTTGGGGTAACCCGTATTTTTTTGCTATTTCTACACCATCTTTTGGATGTCCTAGAATAGTTAGTGCACTTAATGATGGCATAGTGTGTTGGTGTGGATTTTGTGTTTGGTTTTGATTTTCTATAAAATACTCAGGTTTTTTTAGTTTTCCAATATCATGGTAGTAAGATGCTACTCTAGCTAAGATTCCGTTTGCATTAATATTCTCAGCTGCAGACTCTGCTAAGTTAGCTACCATTAAACTATGATAGTAAGTGCCAGGAGCTTCATTTAATAGCTTTTTCATCAGGTCATTATTCAAGTCACTGTAGTCTAATAGCTTTAAGTTTGTAGTGATGCCAAAGATTTCTTCAATATATGGAAGAGTTCCAATAGCAATTATAAAGCTAAGAATTGGGTTGAAGAATATTATTCCCAGATGCAACATAGTTACGTTGATATTTAGTAACTGATTGTTTAGGAATATAACCGACATCAGTATTATAGAGATAACGCCAACAAGAAATCCAGTAAAAGGAATATCTCGTCTTGTTTTAAAGTTTCTTACAAGTACAGTAGTTAGTGAGTTTGCCACCATTACGTATAATAAAGAAACAGAGTTCATATCAAAGATTAGCAACATTAGCATTATGTTGAAGTATGTAAGTAAATAAGCTGACGTTTCAGTTAATAGTAGGCTTATTAGTAATGAAAATAAACTTACAGGTATTAATAAGCCTGGTTCGATATATTGAGGTAGTTTATCAAAAGTCATTAGAAAATAGATGACTAGAAAGTATAAGCTTTCAAGGGAAAGCGTAAGAATAAGTTCTTTTTTAGTTGGTTTGAAATAGCGACTTATCATTCTTTCTAAAAGTAGTATAAGAGCAATTATACCAAGTATTAGTGGTAACAATTCTTTAACGTTTATATTCTCTCTATATAACCCTACCTTTTTAAGTATTTCTAAATTGATTGGTCTTAGCACATCACCTTTATATATTATGGGTTGTCCCTTTTTGATGATTGTTGTTTGAGGTTTAAAATTTCTTTTTATTTCTTCTATCTTGTTCAGCGTACCCTCTTCATCAAAAACAAGATTTGTAGCGATGAATGAAATAAGGATTTCTTTAAGTAATGGACCATAAGACTTAGTAGTTTTTACATCTTTAAAGTGATTAAGGTGTTTTTCAACCTTATCTTTTACATTCACACTAGATTTAATGCCTTCTGAATAGATGTTACTAGCAAGCTGTTGTGAAATAAATTCTAAGAATACTAATGTATCGAGATCTTGTTTTATTAGAAGTGCCAATGTATCTGGCTCTAGCTTTTCTACAGGATTATTGGTTATGATTTTACTGTCTTTGTTTTGCAGTTTCCTTATGTTTAGAAATAAACTTACAATATTCTTTTTAGTTTGGTTCTCAATGGTATAGTCACGTTGAAAGATTTTATTAGTTTGTTTTATTTTTTCTTCTAAAAGCTTAAATGAAATCTCTTTGTCAGAAGATGTTTGTATTTCAAATTGTTTTTGGCTAACTATTGTTTCAGAGCTTTTTTTACCAACTTTTAATTGCTGATTTTTAGGGAAATATAGCATAGAGATAAACACAATCATAAGAATTGCTAATCCCGTGTATAAAGCTAGATTGAAATATTTTTCTTTTTTATTCGTGGTGCTCAATTGTTGCTCCTACATTTCTTAACTTACCAATAATATTTTCATAGCCTCTATTAATGTGGTGTGTGCCAAATATAGTAGATATGCCTTCTGCAGCCAAGGCTGCAATTATTAGTGCTGCGCCACCTCTTAGGTCTTTTGCTTTAACCTCTGTTCCTGATAACACTTCATCAGAACCATGAATGATTGCTTTATTATTTGATATTTCTATTTTAGCACCCATTCTGTTTAATTCCATAACGTGCATAAATCTATTTTCGAATATTGTTTCTGTAAGAATGCTTTTGCCAGGAACTGTAGTGAAAAAGCTCATTAGCATTGGTTGTATATCCGTAGAATAGCCTGGGAAAGGAGCTGTTTTAATATTTATTGGGGTAAATTGCTTAGAATCTTTACCAAATACTACTAATGTTTTTTCATCAATAAATTTATGCTCAATATGAGCTTTTCCCATAACACTTATTAAATCACCAATATGGTTTTTGTTTATATTCTTAAGTGTAAGATTACTTTTAGTCATAGTTGCTGCCATAGCAAATGTTGCAGTTTCTATTCTGTCTGGTATTACTTCATGACTCACAGAGTTTAGTTCTTTTACACCCTCGATATGAATTGTACTTGTCCCTGCTCCAGTAATCTTTGCTCCAGCTTTGTTTAGAAAATTAGCTAAATCTTCTATTTCTGGTTCTCTAGCTACATTCTTTAGAACAGTAGTTCCTTCTACTAATGTTGCAGTCATCATCAGATTTTCGGTAGCTCCAACACTTGGGAAGTCCAATTTGAAGTTGGCAGGATGTAGTTTGTCTTTTGTTTTAAGGATTACAAATCCATGCTCTACCCTAGTCTCTATTCCGAAAGCTTCTAATCCTTTTAGGTGGATATTAACAGGCCTAGACCCTATTAAACATCCGCCAGGATATGGTATTTTTGCCATTCCAACTCTAGCTACAATAGCTCCAGCTACGAAGAAGGAAGCTCTCATTTTTGTGATAAGTTCGTATGGTGCAATATGTCTTAGGTCATTTGTTCCTTGTATTCTTACTTCATTATTAGAGAATTCTGCCCTCATTCCAAGGCTTCTTAATAATCTGATTGCGGTAATTATATCTGTTAGTTCTGGAACATTTGTAAGTGTTACATCTTTTTTGAAAAGTACTGTTGATATAAGTATTGGAAGTGCTGCATTTTTTGCGCCACTTATGGTTACTTCTCCTGTCAGCTCGTTTGGCCCAGTTACTACTAGTTTTCCCATGTGTATATTCTTTTTGATATTTTTTCCGCTATTTTATATAGTTGTTTAATAGCAATAAGTGCAAATATTCCAATAGCAGAGCCAATTATTAGTCCTATTAATGATCTATACGTACTTAGTAAAAATGGGGAATGAAGATGGCAAAATGTATTTATTTGTGAAATAGAAGCTATGGAAGCAAATAGTAATACAGTTAGTTTTATAGTGTCGTTTATCTTAGAGCTCTTCCAATAGTGGATTGCAAATATTAGTAATGGAAAGGCAAAGAGAATCTCTTTTGTTCTAGGTCTTATCATAAATATAGTTTCTAACAGTTCTCTGAATGTTATTTCTATTTGACCAAGAACAAGCATTCCGTAGTTGCCTGTTCTCATAATATAGAACAATAAAAAGGAAATAAGTAGTATAGCTACTGCTAAGTATTGAAATGTTAAATGTCTTGATAAATATCTGTCTAATACATGATGTAGGTATTTGATCCTCTTTGGCTTAATGAAGAAGAATATAGCTAAGAGTATCATTGGTCCAATATTAGCTAGTTTTACGCCTTTAAATGTCCATACAGCTACAAAATAATTATAGTTGTATAGCAGCGTGTTTATTAAGATGCCAATAATTATGGTTGAGCAAAAGATTAGTAGTAGAGATGTAAATAATCTTTTTTGAAATGAACCTGTTTCATCATCAAGTATGTCTTTAATTAGTATAAATATTATTGTAGGAGAGATGATAGCAGCAAGCAGTGCTAGTAGTTCGTTATATAGTTTTGCATTGTTTGTTAAATAAAATAGTAGCCCTGTAATAAGGTATATGAAGGAAATCAAAGCAGTCTGCTTCTTTGTTGAGCTATCAAAGAAAAGTTTTATAAATAATAAGCTAAGTAGTAATACTGCAATGTAAGCAACAATCTTAAAACCAATTATATATTCAGAGCTAGGAGCTTTTGTTTCAGTAATGGTTCCAATTTTTAATCCTTTAGATTTTATTCTTTTTTGCAGATCTTGTAAGAATGATAGGTTTAAATCATAGATATTTTCAGAGAAGTTGGACTTGTCTGTGATGATATCGATATGAAGTATTCTAGCATTCCTTTCTGTAACTGCTCGAAGAGCTCTTTTTATTGATTTTTCTTTGCTGCTTATAGGTAAGTAATGAATCTTTATTGCTTTATCATTTGTGTTTTTTGCTAAGTACTCTAGTCCTTTTGGCGTAATGAACTCTGTAAATCCAAAAAACTTATTGATTTCATTTAATTTAAAGGCAGTTACTTGTAGGTTATCTGGGTATCCTAATGCTTCATTTTCAACAAACTTAATTGTTTTAATATTCTTGTTGTCTAAGTCTGAAAGTTTTGAGGCAATTTGTTCTTCAGTAAATGCTTGGTGGTTACTGATTTTAGGTATTATGTTGAAGCCATATTTATATAAAAGAGCCGCTTTCCCAGGGTTAATATCTAGAGAGATATCCATTAATTCTTCTGTTTCAGAAATTATTTCAAGGATGTTCCAGCCTAAATCCTTAACACGGTTATTGCCTAGCTTTATCTCTAGGTTTCTTTTTGTGAACTCGAAGATATTGCTCTCGTCAATAATAAGATAGCTGTATTCTGGCTGGATACGATATGATCTAGGTAGCCTAGAGAATACTAAGTTGTATTGTTTCCTATGTATTCTATTATCGTTAAGGATGTTCTTACCTTCGATAAGAGTAGCCTTGCCTTCATTAATAAGGTCACTTACCTTATCCTCATTTAGAATTATTGAGGTTACTCCAGCTTTTTTAAAGTTCTTAAGTATGTCTTTATAATAAACCCCTGAATGCAGGTATATGTTTTTGATAGTTTCAAAATCGTATACTACCTCGACAGTAGAGTTTTTTTGCTCATATACTATTTTGTTAAATATGGGATATAGGCAGATAATGATGGAAGCAAAAAAGATTAATGCTACCTTGCTTTTTAATAGTTGTTTTAGTTGCTCCATTTTATTATGTCCTATCTTAACTAGTCTTTTCTGAAATGTAAATAAGCCTCTACGAAGCTATCCAAGTCTCCATCCATTACAGCTCCAATATTTCCTGTTTCATAATTTGTTCTTAAGTCTTTTACCATTGTATATGGATGAAACACATATGATCTTATTTGGTTACCCCAGCTTATTTCTTTATTAGTAGTTGCTATGTCTTTTTTTTCTGCCTCTTCAATCTTTTGATAGTATTGCTCCAATTTAGATGTAATGACTTTCATAGCTTTTTCTTTGTTTTGTGTTTGAGACCTAGAACTTTGGCATTGTGCAGTTATTCCTGTTTCCAGATGCGTTATTCTTACGGCAGAGTCTGTCTTGTTGACATGCTGCCCACCAGCTCCACTTGCCCTGTAGGTATCTATTCTTATTTCATCGGGTCTTATCTTTAGTGTAGATGAATTGTCTATTTGAGGGATGATATCAACGGAAGCAAAAGAGGTTTGTCTTTTATTATTAGAATTGAATGGTGATAATCGTACAAGTCTATGTATTCCATGTTCAGACTTCATCATTCCATAAGCAAATTCGCCTTCTACAGTAAATGTTGCACTTTTTATTCCAGCCTCATCTCCAACTGATATATCTATTAGGTCGAAACTAAATCCTTTGTTCTCAAACCATCTCTTATACATCCTAAGAAGCATTTCAGCCCAATCCTGGGCATCTGTGCCACCTACACCTGCGTTAATTGTGAAGATTACATTATTATTATCAAATTTTTCATTAAGAAGTGTTTGTAATTCTAATGCTCTGTATTTTTTTTCGATATCAATAACATATTGTTCTATTTCAGTATTCATGGACTCATCATTAAGTTTTAGTAAATCAGCTATATAATTGATGTTTTCATTAAGGTCGTTGAAAGAGTTTATTTTATCTTCTAAGCGTTTCATTTCTTTGGATAGTGCTGTTGCTTTGTCTGGTGTGTCCCAGATATTATCTGCTTGTAGTTGTCTTTCTAGCTGATTTTTCTCATTATTTAGAGTTGAAAGCTGAAGGTATCCTTCTAAAAGCTTAACTTTTTCAAGATAATCTTCAATCTTTGCTTTGTAATCTTCAAACATTAAACCCTCTCCCTAGCCCTCTCCCAAGAGAGGGAACTTGTTCATTGTTGTTTGCCGTGGCAAGCTTTATATTTTTTGCCTGACCCACATGGACAAGGTTCGTTTCTTCCTACTTTTTCTGTATTAGTTATTGTTTGTTGTTCTTTTTTTGTTTTATTTTCTCTGTCATAAGAAGTTATTTTAACTTTCTGTTGTTCTTCTTCCATTATTCTGGCCATATCCTCTTCAGATACTATTTTTACTTTAAAGAAATTTGTTATTACTTCGCGTTCAACAGTATCCATCATATCTTGGAACATTTCATAGCCTTCTTTTTTATATTCAAGTAATGGGTCCTTTTGTGCATAAGCTCTTAGTCCAATACCTTCTCTTAGGAAATCCATATTTTTTAGATGTTCAATCCACTTTGCATCTAAAGAATGTATGTAAATAATTTTTAGGATATTTATTAGGTCTTCTTTATTGAATTGGATAATGAAGTTTTCATAGAATTTTCTATTTTGGTTTAACATCGCCTGCAATGCTTCTTCTCTATTTTTTGCTGAGCTAAGTGAGAATTTTATAGGAATTAATTGTTCTAGCTCTTTTGTTAAGTCATGCCAGTTTACATCTTTTGCTTTCGTTCCTTCTTGGAAAAAAAAGTTGAGTATCTTTATTAACTGATACTCGATGATTTCGAAGCATTTTTTTATTAATTCATGTTGTTCGAGGATTAGCCTTCTTTGTTTGTAGACTATTTCTCTTTGTTTGTTCATTACATCATCGTATTCAAGTAATTGTTTTCTAATATTAAAGTGATAAAGCTCTACTTTCTTTTGAGCTCTCTCAATAGACTTAGATATCATATTATGTTCAATAGGAGTGCTGTCATCGAAACCAAGCTTTTCCATGATTCCTATAATCTTTTCAGAACCAAATAAACGCATTAGGTCATCTTCCATACAGACAAAGAATTTAGTTAGACCTGGATCTCCTTGTCTTCCGCAACGTCCTCTTAGCTGGTTATCTATTCTACGGCTTTCATGTCTTCCTGTACCAAGTACAACAAGGCCGCCCTTTTCTATTACACCTTCGCCTAGAACGATATCTGTTCCTCTACCAGCCATGTTTGTAGCTATTGTTACGCTACCTGCTTGTCCTGCTGAAGTGATTATTTCTGCTTCTTTTTCATGGTACTTTGCGTTTAAGACATTATGTGGAACGCCTTTTTTCTTTAGTAATTTACTAATAAGTTCTGAAGTTGATATTGAAATAGATCCCACCAATACTGGCCTTCCGTTACCATGGTGATTGATGATTTCATTTATAATTGCATTGTATTTTCCTTCTTCTGATTTATAGATAGCATCAGGAGCATCTTCTCTTATAATTGGCATATTAGTTGGTATTTCTAATGTTTCTAATTTATATATCTTTTCAAACTCAGTAGCTTCAGTCATTGCTGTACCGGTCATTCCAGCTAGTTTATTAAACATTCTAAAGTAGTTTTGGAATGTGATTGAGGCTAGTGTTTGGCTCTCTTGCTGAATAGTAAGACCCTCTACAGCTTCAATAGCTTGATGAAGCCCATCACTATATCTTCTACCGTTCATTAAACGACCAGTAAACTCATCTACTATAAGGATTTCACCATTTTTTATGACATAATCTACGTCATTTTTGAAAAGGTGAATTGCTTTTAGTGATTGAACCAACATATGCGCCTGGTCCATGTTCTCGATATCATATAAATATTCAACATTTAGTAGTTCTTCTGTTTTAGTAATACCCTCTTCTGTAAGAATGACATTCTTATGTTTTTCTTCAACTGTGAAATGGGTTTCTATTTTAAGTTTTTTAGCGATTTGGGATGCTTTTTTATACTTTTCAGTATCTTCTTCTATAACACCAGAAATAATAAGAGGAGTTCTGGCTTCATCGATAAGGATACTATCAACTTCATCGATAATAGCGTAGTTTAGGTTTCTTTGTACGCATTGGGAAATATCTGTAGACATATTGTCTCGTAGATAATCAAACCCATATTCGTTATTTGTTCCGTAGATAATGTCTGCTTTATAAGCTTCTCTTTTTTCTGATGACACCATTCCAGATTGGATTAGGCCTACTGATAAACCTAAGAATTTGAAGACTTGTCCCATCCATTCACTATCTCTTTTTGCTAAGTAATCATTAACAGTTACAATAAAAACACCTTTTTTTGTAAGTGCATTTAGATAAGCAGGAAGTGTCCCTACAAGTGTTTTACCTTCACCTGTTCTCATTTCAGCTATTTTGCCTTCGTGTAGCGTAAGACCACCAACAATCTGCACATCAAAATGACGCATTTTTAAGGTACGCCAAGCAGCTTCTCTGACAGTTGCAAAAGCTTCTGGCATTATATCTTCTAAAGATTCGCCTTTTTTTAGTCTGGAAATGAATAGGTTTGTTTGGTTAAGGAGCTGGTCGTCAGTCATTGCTTTAAACTGAGGTTCCAGCTCATTAATTAAATTTACTGTTTTATCATATTTTTTTAGCTGGTCAGTCGCTGTCCTGCCAAAAAAGAATCTTCTTACAATACCAAACATTTGATTCCTTTAACTTGCTTACGCAGGTTGGATTAAACCGAAGTCGCCATCTTTTCTCTTGTAGATAACGTTCATTCTGTTTGTTTCTGCATTTCTGTAAGCTAGAAACTCTAAGTTGCTCATTTGCAATTGCATTACAGCTTCTTCTTCAAACATTGGTTTAAGTGACGCAGTCATTCTATAAACAACTGGGTTATCGTGATCTTCCTCTGTAGGAGCTTCATTAGCTTTAATGATTTCGTTGATAGCAATAGAAGCTTTTTCTCTTCTTTTGCCTTTCATTTTTTCTTTATATTTTTTAAGCTGTCTTTCTAGTTTTTCAAAAACTAGGTCTAGTGCTGCGTACATATCTTCGTTTTCTTCTCTAGCAGAAAGAATAGCCCCATGAACGTGAACGCTTACTTTTGCTTCACTTCTTTGAGCTGGTGATTTAGTTTCGTGATGTTCTAATTCAACTTTCCCTTTTTCAAGAGCCTCGTGAAAAAATGTATCTAATTTCCCAATTTTCTTTTGTGCGTACTCATTTAACGACGTTGTCATGTCTATGTTATGTCCTGAAACAACTATTTTCATGTGTTTTTCCTCCCTAGGTTATATCGTAGTATTATTATCTGATAAATTGGGTTTAATTGCAATCTATAAACCCTCTCCCTAGCCCTCTCCCAAGAGAGGGAACAATACATAAATAAAACTAAACATTTTTTAGATAAAGATGATAGGTTATCAAGCTTGCCTTCGATACAGTAATCCCCCTACGACTACGTCGTTTTCCCCCTTTGACCTGCACGGAGCATAGCGGAGTATAAAGGGGGCGATTACAACTAATAAATTTTAGAAGTTTCAATAGCCTCCTTTATCAAAGGAGGTGGCCATGCATCATTTGGTGCATGGTCGGAGGATTATTGGGAGCTACAAATACTTAGCTGTATGGGATTCTTTGCATTTCTTAAGGCCGTCTAATTTTCCTTGGTAAACCAAAGTTCCACCTTTTTCTCCACCGTCTGGGCCTAAGTCTATTACATAGTCAGCAGAGCCGATTACATCAGTATGATGTTCTATTACTAAGATCGTATTCCCTTTATCTACAAGCTGTTGAAGTACCTTCAGTAATAAGTTTACATCTGCAAAGTGAAGTCCTGTAGTTGGTTCGTCTAAGATATATAGTGTTTTTCCAGTAGCTATTTTTACTAGCTCAGAAGCAAGCTTTACTCTTTGCGCTTCACCGCCACTTAGTGTTGTTGCGCTTTGGCCAAGCTTAATATAGCCTAGTCCTACTTCTAGCAGCATATTGATATATTTTATAATACTTGGCACGTTTTTGAAGACTACGGCAGCCTCTTTTACTGACATGTTCAAAACATCAGAGATGTTATGGCCTTTATATTTAACCTCAAGTGTTTGACTGTTATAACGCTTCCCTTTGCATACATCACAAGGAACATAGACGTCTGGAAGGAAAAGCATTTCTATCTTCATACTTCCATCACCTTTACAGGCTTCACATCTACCATTTGGAACATTAAATGAGAACCTACCTGGTTTATAGCCTCTTTTTTTTGCTTCTTTAGTGCTAGTAAAAAGCATTCTTATTTTATCAAACAAGCCAATGTATGTTGCAGGGTTACTTCTAGGTGTTCTACCAATAGGGCTTTGGTCTATGACAATCATTTTGTCGATATTGTTCATGCCATTTATTTCAGAGTAACAATCATCAGGGCCACCTTTCAGTGAGAACAAGCTTCTGAATTTGAAGTTCTTAATATTCTTATAGAAAACATCAAGGATTAATGTGCTCTTTCCGCTACCAGATACGCCTGTGATACAGGTGAACTGTCCTATAGGTATTTTCACATCAACATTTTTAAGGTTATGCATGTTAGCACCTTTTATTTCTATAAACTCTTTGTCTACTCTTTCTAAATGAGCAGGGATTTTTACATGTTTTTTACCATTCAAGTACTCAGCTGTAAGGTTGTCTGTTTCTAGGTATTTGTCTAGCTTGCCTTCATACATTAGGTGTCCACCATCTTTGCCGGCTTTTGGCCCTATTTCTACGATATAGTCAGCGTTTAACATTACATCCCTATCATGTTCTACGATAATTAATGTATTTCCTAAGTCTTTTAGTTTGCGAAGTGCAGAGATTAGCCTATCGTTATCTTTTGGGTGTAGTCCAATAGTAGGTTCATCCATTACGTATAGAACGCCTGAAAGGCCAAAGCCCATTTGTGTAGCTAAACGTAGTCTTTGAGCTTCACCACCACTTAGTGTAGCTGCTGATCTAGCTAGTGAAAGGTAATTCAGCCCTATATCAAGCATAAATGATAGTCTGCTTGTAAGCTCTAATACTACTTGTTTGCTTATCTCTATTTCTCTAGCTGTTAGCTTTAATGCCTTAACTAGCTTTAATAGATTGCTAATAGAAAGCTCGGTAAGCTCAATGATGTTGTATTTGCCTATTTTCATAGCGAGAACTTCTTTTCTAAGTCTTTTTCCATTACAGTCAGGACAAATAGATTGATCCATAGCTTTTTCCATTAGAACTTTTCTGTATTCAGATTTTGTTTCTCTAAACCTAACTCTTAGGATATCTTGCAAACCTTCAGAGAAATAATCGTCATCACCATAGAAGATGCCTTCAAGGAATTCTCTAGGTATTTCGCTTATTGGCTTGAAGATGCTGAAGCCTTTGTCTTTTGCATATTTCTTTATTTCAGTTGTGAAAGGCTTTATTACATAGATGCCACCAACATAGTTTAGCCAGTATTTAAGCGATACAGTTTTGTGGTACCAGAAGCTTTCCATAGTGAAATCCATAGTGATGCCAAGTCCTTTGCATGTTGGGCAAGCACCATGTGGGTTATTGAATGAAAATATACTAGGAGTAATCTTTGGAAGGCTGATTCCGCAGTCTGCACAAGAAAAGTGAGTGCTAAAGGCATGGTCTTTGTCAGCAATATCGATTGTTACAAACCCGTTACCTTCTTGAAGTGCTATATCCAAAGATTCAAAGAATCTAGAGCGTTTTTCTTCATTTATAATAATCCTGTCTACAACTAGCTCTATATTATGTTTTTTACCTTTATCTAGGCTTATCTCTTCGTCTAAATGGTAATAAGTGCCATCTATTCTTAGCCTTAGGAAGCCGTCTTGTCTGGCTTTTTCAATGATATTTTTGAATTCACCTTTTTGGTTCTTTACTAGCGGTGACATGATAATGCATTTCTTTCCCACAAAGTTATCCATTACCCTATTAACTATTTCGTCTATTGTTTGGTTCGCTATTTGTTTGCCACATTCAGGGCAATATGGAGTTGATATAGATGAATATAATAATCTGAGATAGTCATATATCTCAGTAAGTGTTCCTACTGTACTTCTAGGGTTATGAGATACACTCTTTTGCTCGATAGAGATAGAAGGAGAAAGTCCTTCGATTCTTTCTACATCAGGCTTCTTGAACTGTCCAAAGAACTGTCTAGCATAAGAAGATAAAGATTCTAGGTATTTTCTTTGTCCCTCGATAAAGATAGTATCAAAGGCAAGAGAACTCTTTCCTGAACCACTAACTCCAGTAACTACAGTTACTTGGTTTTTAGGGATTGTAACAGAGATATCTTGAAGATTATGCTCTCTTGCACCACTTACTTTTATTACGTCTTGATTCATAGTCCGATTATTGTATCAGAAAAGTTTTAAGAAATCAGTTTAGTTTTTCTAGAATTGTGTCTGTGTCGACATATGTTTTGATCAGTTCTTTTACTGTCTCTATTTTCATAATGTCGTTATGCGTTATTTTTACTAATACTTTGCTGACTTGTTTAGATGTTTCATAGGTCTCATAAGGCACAGACAGTACAGGAACCTTGTGCTGTTTCATAAGATCTATAGTTTTTTGTTGTGGAAGCATGCCACCAGTAAGGATAATGCCTCTTACATGTTTTTCTAATATACAGGCAGAAGC